>OKVD01000058.1_pt1 | contig 111834 bp, 93 predicted proteins | sample 1606881 | NCBI WGS metagenome assembly OKVD01 (sample SAMN03281011, study PRJEB24777) | human gut metagenome | isolation source: fecal sample PR176 from 1 month old male Indian infant, caesarean delivered... | place: Singapore | collected 2006-01-13
CCTCACCCCGGCCCTCTCCCTAAGGGAGAGGGGACCGCCCGGTAGTCGTTGCAGCCTGGAGTATCCCCGTTACCGACCGGTAACGCCGCGCTTACCCCCGCCGATGTGCCCACTCGCGCATACGCTGAAACAGAACATACAGCGAAGGAATAAACAGGATGCCAACCATCGTCGCCACCAGCATTCCGCTGAACACCGTGGTGCCGATGATCCGCCGGCTCTGCGCCCCGGCGCCGGTGGCGAGCATCATCGGCATGATGCCGATAATAAACGACACCGCGGTCATCATCACCGCGCGGAAGCGGCGGGTGGCGCCCTCGCGCGCGGCGTCGACTATCGACAATCCCTCTTCGCGCCGGCTGCGGGCAAACTCAACGATCAGAATCGCATTCTTCGCCGCCAGGGCGATCAGCAGCACCAGTCCTATCTGGACATACACATCGTTGGCATAGCCCGCCGTCCACAGCCAGAGCAGCGCTCCGCCGATGGCGAACAGCACCGAAAGCATGACGCTCGCCGGCAGCGTCCAGCTCTCATACTGCGCCACCAGGAACAGCCACGCCATCGCCACCGCCGCCAGCACGATCCACACCGCCTGATTGCCGGTCTGCTGCTCCTGCCAGGAGATGCCGCTCCAGGCGTAGTCATACCCCGGCGGCAGATGGGCCTGCAGAATCTGCTCCATAGCCGCCATCGCCGTACGGCTGCTGACCCCCTCGGCCGCTGAACCGCTCACCGACACGGACGGGAACTGGTTGTACTGCTGAATAAACGGCGCCCCCACCGTCGGCGTAATGGTGACCAGATTGCTCAGCCGCACCCGCTCGCCGTCGCGGCTGCGGACGTACAGCTCGCTAATCTGCTCAGCCCGCTCGCGCCACTGCATCTCATTTTGCATCACCACATGATAGACACGGTTGTTAAGGCTGAAATCACCGGCGCGCGTGCCGCCGAACGCCGTCTGCAGGCTGCTGAAAATCTGCGCCACCGGCACATCCAGCAGCGCCGCCCGGTCGCGGTCGACCGTCAGGGTCAGCTGCGGCACGTTGCTGCTCCAGGTGGTAAACACCCGGCTCAGCTGCGGATGCTGGTTCGCCAGTTGAAGGATCTCCTGCGTCACCTGCTCCAGCTCCGCCGACGACTGACCGGCCTGCGCCAGGATGCGCAGGTCAAATCCCGAGGCATTGCCCAGGCCCGGCAGGGTCGGCGGCGCGAAGGTCATGATCGTCGCCTCCGGCAGCGACAGCAGCTGGCGCTGGATATCCGCCATCACCGCATCCAGCGGCGGCCGCTGATGCCAGTCCTTGAGCATTACCGAGATAAACCCGCCGTTAGAGGCGCTGGTGCCGTTGAGAATGTTAAAGCCGGACACCTGAATCACATCCTCCACCGCCGGGTTAGCCGTCAGCAGCTTGCGCGCCTGGGCCATCACCGCTTCGGTGCGCTCCAGCGACGCCGCCTCCGGCAGCTGCACGCTGGCAAACAGGTAACCCTGATCTTCCTGCGGCAGGAAGCCTTTCGGCATTGAGCTAAAGCTGAACGCCACCAGCGCGCCCGCCGCGACCGTCGCCGCCAGCGCCAGCCAGGGGCGGCGGTTCATCCAGCCAACCAGCCGGCCATAGCCGTCGCGGGTGCCGTCGAGGAGACGGTTAAACGCCCGCCACACCGCCGCCGGCCGGGCGGGACGCGGGCGCAGCAGTAGCGCGCAGAGGGCTGGGGTTAGGGTTAACGCCACCAGGCTCGACAGGGCCACCGCGGTGGAGAGCGTCACGGCAAACTGCCGGTACAGCTCGCCGACGATCCCCGGGAGCAGCGCCACCGGCACAAACACCGCCAGCAGCACCAGGGTCGTAGCGATCACCGGCCCGGCGATCTGCCGCAGCGCCTGGGCGGTGGCCTGCAGGCGATCCAGCCCTTCCGCCATTTTGGTTTCCACATTCTCCACCACCACAATGGCGTCATCCACCACCATCGTCAGGGCGAGAATGATCGCGAACAGGCTGAGGGTGTTGGCGCTGTAGCCCAGCAGATAGAGCACCGCAAAGGTGCCGATCAGTGACACCGGGATTGCCAGCACTACGATCAGCGTCGCCCGCCAGCTCTGCAGGAACAGCGACACCACCACGACCACCGCCAGCAGGGTCAGCGCCAGCGAGACGCCGATCTCTTTGATCGTCGCCGCCACAAAGCGGGTGGTATCGAACTTCACCTCCCAGGTGAGATCCGCCGGAAAGCGGGTGTGCAGGCGGTTAAGCTCAGCGCGCACTGCGCTGGCGACCTGCAGGGCATTGGCGGTGGGCGTCGGGTAGATACCCAGATAGGCCGACGCTTTACCGTTCAGCTGCGCGCCGGAGCTGTAGCTGCGGGCGCCCAGCTCAATGGTCGCCACGTCAGCGAGGCGAACCAGCTGCCCCTGCGCGCCGCGGCGGAGGATAATCTCGCCAAAGCTGGCCGCCTCGTTCAGACGCCCCAGCCCGTTGATGGTCAGCGTCTGCTGCTGACCGTTGAATACCGGCGGGGTACCCACCTGCCCCGCCGCGCCCTGCACATTCTGCTCGCGCAGCGCCTGGGCAACGTCATCCGTGGTGATGTTGAGGGCGTTCATGCGGTCCGGACGCAGCCAGATGCGCATACTGTAATCCCGGGCGCCAAACATCTGCACCTCGCCGACGCCGGGCAGGCGCGCCAGCGCCTCGCGTACCTGGGTGCTGGCGTAGTTACTGACAAACAGCGGCGACAGCGTGCCCAGCGGCGAATAAAGGCTTACCCCCATCAGCAGGTTGCTGGCGCGCTTGCGTACCTGGACCCCATTCTGCTGCACCTCCGCCGGGAGCTGCGCCAGCGCCTGCGACACCCGGTTTTGCACGTCGATCGCCGCCAGGTCGGCATCGGTGCCCGCCGCGAAGGTAATACTCAGGCGGTACGTTCCCTCATCCGAGCTGGTGGACTCCATATACAGCATATGATCGACGCCGTTGAGCTGGGTCTCCAGCGGGGCGGCGACAGCCTCCGCCACGTCTGACGCGCTGGCGCCTGGCCAGCTGGCGGTAACGTTCACCACCGGAGGAGTGATCGCCGGGTACTGCTCCACCGGGATCAGCTTCAGCGACACCGCGCCGACAAAGGTCAGCAGCAGCGCGATCACCATGGCAAATCGCGGACGACGGATAAAAAAGGTCAGCATCCCTTCTCCTTACTTAGTTCAGCACCTGTACCGCGGCGCCTTCGCGTAAACGCTGCGCGCCGTCGGTGATCACCTGCTCGCCCGCCTGCAGCCCTTTCTCAACCGCAAACTGCTGCCCCTGCTGCCCGGCGAGGGTCAGACGACGCTGCCCGGCGGTATGGTCCGGCTTCAGCACCCAGCTGAAAAAGCCCTGCGGATCCTGCTGCACGGCGGCGGCCGGGATCATCACCCGTGACTGCAGCTCCTGCGGACGGAACAGGATTGTTACGCTGCCGCCCGGCAGCAGACGGTGCTGCGGATTGGCGAACTCCGCCCGCACCGCCACGCTGCCGGTGCGGGCGTCAATCCGGTTATCGATGGAGGTCAACACCCCATCGCGCCGTTTGCCATCCACGTCAATCTGCGCCAGCCACGCCTGCTTCAGAGCGTGGATGTCGGCATGCTGGCCGGTTTTGCTGAAAAACGCGGCTTCGTCGAGGGCGAACGACACCCGCACCGGATCCAACTGCACAATGTCCACCAGCACTCCGCTGGATGGGTTAATCAGCGTCCCGACGTGAAAGGCGCTGTGGCCCACCCGTCCGGTCACCGGCGCCGCAATCCGGGTATAACTGAGCACAATCTGCTGGGCCTCGACGCGGGCTTTCGCCTGCTGCACGGCAGCGGCGGCGACGTCGCGCTGCATCCGGGCTGTGTCGACGTCGTTGCGGCTGATGGAGTGGTTGTTGATGAGTCGCTCGTAGCGAGTGAGCAGCTGTTGCGACTGGCGTAATGAGGCCTCTGCGCTTTTCAGCTCGGCCTGCGCCAGGGCCAGCGCCGCGCGGGGCTGTGCGTCGTCGAGGGTAAACAGCAGGTCGCCCTCGGTCACATACTGCCCGTCCTGGAAGTGGCGCTGAACAATCACCCCTTCGGTGCGCGCGCGAATGTCGACGGCGCGGATTGCCTCGACCCGTCCGGGGATGGCGCGTTCTTCAGCATGAGGAGCCAGTTCGGCTGTGGCGACGCGGACCGGCACCGCCGGCGCGGCGGTGGCCGTCAGGGCGCTGCTGGCCAGGGCGCTAGCCAGCAGCGCAAAGCGGAAGGTTTTAATCATAGGGGATCCTTGCGACAGTAACGCGCGCCTGCGGCGAGGCGCGCGAGATCGATCAGGCCGTTTTGCGGAACCGGCGCGTCAGACGCTTCTCGATTTCCATCACCAGGAACATGGCGATGCCGATGACCAGGGTGACAAACCAGTAGCGCAGCGGCAGCGCTTCCGTGCCAAACATGTTCTGCATCAGCGGGACATAGATAATCACCAGCTGCATCAGCAGCAGGACACCGGTCACCAGCCAGATGCCTTTGTTGCGCAGCAGGCCCATGCTCAGGGAGAAGCTGTCGCTGCTGCGGCAGTTGATCATGTAGACCCACTGCGCCGTCACCAGCATCTGCAGCAGCACGGTGCGGATAAACTCCGGACTGTGACCGCGCGGTGCCAGCCAGGCCTCAAGGATAAAGGCGGCAATAGCAATCATAGACCCGACAAAAGCCACCCGCCACACGGCGAAACCATCCATCACGTGCTGGCCGGTTTTACGCGGCGGGCGGTTCATCACGTTGCGCTCCGCGGCCTCAAAGGCCAGGCCGAAGGAGAGCGTCGCCGACGTCGCCATGTTCATCCACAGGATCAGCACCGGGGTCAGCGGAATCATGTTCCCCGCCAGCAGGGCGATGATGATCAGCAGTCCCTGCGCCAGGTTGGTCGGCATGATGAAGAGGATGGTCTTCTTCAGGTTGTCATAGACCCGGCGCCCCTCTTTCACCGAGCTGGCGATGGTGGCGAAGTTGTCATCGGTCAACACCATGTCAGCCGCCTCTTTGGTGACCTCGGTCCCTTTGATGCCCATCGCGATACCCACGTCGGCCTGGCGCAGCGCCGGCGCGTCGTTGACGCCGTCGCCGGTCATGCCGACCACTTCGCCGTTATCCTGCAGGGCTTTCACCAGGCGCAGCTTATGCTCCGGGCTGGTGCGGGCAAAGATGTCGTACTCCACCGCCGCCTTCGCCAGCGCCGCATCGTCCATGTGCTCCAGCTGGTAGCCGGTCATGGCCTGGCTGCTGTTGGTGATCCCCAGCATCTGGCCGATGCTCATCGCCGTCTGCGGGTGGTCGCCGGTGATCATCTTCACGCGGATGCCGGCGGTCTGGCAGGCGTGGATAGCGTCAATGGCTTCCGGACGCGGCGGATCCATCATTCCGGCGATGCCGAGGAAAATCAGTCCCTCCTGCAGATCCTCATGGTTCAACGTGGTGGCATCAAGGCTGGCCGGCTTACAGGCCGCCGCCACCATGCGCAGCCCCTGACGGGCGAAGCGCGCCATCTCCTCTTCCCAGTACTGCGCCTCGAACGGCACCGCGCCCTGGCGGCTCATCTGCTCAAGGCACATGCCGAAGATGACGTCCGGCGCACCGGTGATTAACACCCGGGCATCGCCATCGATGTGCTGCAGCGTGGACATATATTTGTACTGCGAGTCAAAGGGGATCTTGGCCACCAGACGGGCCTCCACCGCCGGGAGCTGCGCTTTCGCCGCCAGCACCTTCAGCGCCCCTTCGGTTGGCCCGCCGGTGATCCCCCACAGGCCGCGCTCATCCTGGATAAGCTGGCTGTCGTTGCACAGGTCGATGGTGCGCAGCCAGGTCTCCAGCACGGTACCCGGCTGAACCTGCACGGGCTCATCGCTCCCCTCAAGGAAGATCCGCCCCTGCGGCTCATAGCTGTCGCCTTCCACCCGGTAGCAGCAGTCGGCGGTGATGATCGCCTTGACGGTCATTTCGTTCATCGTCAGGGTGCCGGTTTTATCCGAGCAAACCACGGTCATGGCGCCGAGGGTTTCCACGGTCGGCAGCTTACGGATAATCGCCCGCTTGCGCGCCATCGTCTGCACGCCGAGCGACAGAATAATTGAGATGATCGCCGGCAGTCCTTCCGGTACCGCGGCCACCGCCAGGCTAATCAGCGACAGCAGCAGCTCGCCCATCGGGATATCCCGCAGCGCGAGGCTGAAGATAAACAGCGCCACCATCATGGCGAGGATAATGACGAAAATCGCTTTGCCGAGCTTATCCATCTGCACCAGCAGCGGGGTGCGGTGCTTCTCAATGCCCGCCATCATCTGGTTAATGTGGCCGAGTTCGGTCTGCGCGCCGGTGGCGGTCACCACGCCGACGCCGCCGCCGGCGCTGACGGTGGTCCCGGAGAAGACCATGTTCACCCGGTCGCCCAGCGGCAGGTCGCCTTCCAGCGCGTCGGTGATTTTATCCACCACCGTCGACTCGCCGGTGAGGATCGCCTCTTCCACCCGCAGGTTGTGCGTTTCAATTAGCCGCATGTCCGCCGGCACGCGGTCGCCGGCGCGCAGGATAACGATATCCCCCGGAACCAGGTCGCGCGTCGGGATAGTCTCATGTTTGCCGTTACGCTGGACGCGGGCATCGCTGGAGAGCATGTTGCGGATCCCCTGCAGGGACTTTTCGGCGTTGCTCTCCTGGATATGGCCGATCAGGGCGTTAATCACCGTCACGCCGAGGATCACCAGGGTATCGACCCAGTGCCCCATGATGGCGGTCAGCGCCGCGGCGGCCAGCAGCACGTAAATCAGTACGTCATTAAAGTGGGCAAGAAAGCGCAGCCAGGCCGGTTTGCCTTTCTTTTCCGGCAGCGCGTTCGGCCCACAGCTATTCAGGCGCTCGGCGGCGTCTGCGGAACTTAACCCAGCGGCCTGGCTTTTGGTCTGCGCCAGCACTGCGTCAACGGTCTGCTGCCAGACCTGCCGTGGCGCGGTGTCGCCCGAGGGCGGCGTAAACTTTGGGTTATTCATCTTGGTCAAATTACATTTTCCTTATAAATTCCGTGAGTCGGAAAGCCTGAAATCATTCCTGGCCAATGCAGTAAAAGGTGGCGAAAAAGCCGATAAAAATGTGAACCAATACAAGCCTAAATTTTTCGCAAAATAAAAAATATGTGGTAAGTTAATTCCACGAACCAACTATTACAGAATATTAATAAACCAAAACTAAACGAGGTTAAATATGTTTGGAATCTACCGCGGACGCCGTCTGGCGCTGTACATCCTGCTGGCCATCATCGCTGCCACGCTGGTGGGATATAGCACTTATAGTTTTGTAAAAGCGCTGGCATAATAATGACAGTAATTTACAGGAGACTGATTTTAATTTAATTACAAATTATTTCAGATTAATTAACATGGGAATAAAAGGCAGACCATAATATTAAACAGAGGCGCATTAAGGCGAGTAAAATACAAAGCATATTGCGTTAGGGATTATTTTGCCGGACAATATGTTTTTTAACTGATGATTAACATGACATGAAACATCCGCTGGAAACGCTCCTCTCCGCCGCCGGGATCCTGCTCCTGGCTCTGCTCTCCTGTCTGCTGTTGCCCGCGCCGTCGCTGGGCCTGACGCTGGCGCAAAAGCTGGTTGAGACATTCCATATGATGGATCTCAACCAGCTTTATACGGTGTTGTTTTGTTTGTGGTTCTTAGCACTGGGCGCCATTGAGTATCTGGTGCTGCGCTGGGTGTGGCGTCGCTGGTTTTCGCTCGAACGCTAAACCAGGAAGGGCGCGCCTCAGTGGGCGCGACTGTGGTTCTCTTTACGGTAGGCGCCCGGCGGCAGATTGAAGGTCCGGGTGAAGACGCGGGTAAAGGTCTGTTGCGAATCGAAGCCATACTTCAGGCAGATATCGTAGACCCGCTGATCGGTGTCACGCAGATCGCGGGCGGCCAGCAGCAGCTTCCTTTCGCGAATATAGCGCCCCAGGCTCTCCCCTTTATACTGTAAAAACAGCCGTTGCAGATGCCATTTCGAATACCCGGCATGGCGAGCGATATCATCAATACGCAGCGGTTGATGCAGGTTGTCATCAATCCACTCGACGATAGTATCAATCACCTGAGCGGAAATCGTCATATGCTCTCTCCTCTGATACTGCACTGGCGCTTAGCGCCACCAGGCGTTAAATGATTGCGTCTTATCGGCGACCCACACCGGCTCGCCCTGCACAGGCGTCAGCAGACGCCAGGCCCTTCCTTCGCTGGCAGCCGCCAGCCGTTGATACGGTTCATCCCAGCTGTGTTTCGCCAAAACGAATCGTCCTGCATGCCCAGGCAGCACCGCGCGAGCGCGCAGGTCGTCGGCGGCCTGAGCTGTTTCATCCGGCATCATGTGAATATATTTCCAGTCCTGGTCATACTGCCCGTTCTCCATGATCGCCAGATCGACCGGACCAAATTCATCGCCTATCGCTTTAAAGTGCGGCCCATAGCCGCTGTCGCCGCTGTAATAAATCTTTTGCTGCGGGGTAACGAACAGAAAACTGGCCCACAGCGTCTGGTTGCGCTTCAGCCCACGGCCGGAAAAGTGCCGCGCCGGCAGGACGTGGACGGTGAGCTCGTCGTTAACCGGAATCGCCTGCTGCCAGTCCGCTTCGGTAATCAGCGCCCCGTCCATCCCCCAGTAACGCAGGTGCGAGCCAACCCCCAGCGGCGTAATGACCCGCTTAATTTTCGGCAGCAGAGCGCGGATGGTGGCGTAATCCAGATGGTCGTAATGATCGTGGGAGATGATCAGCAGATCGATCTCCGGCATCCCTTCCGCCCGCCACGGATAGTCGCCGGGAAAAGCTTTATTAATAAAGGAGAACGGCGCCGCGTAATCGCTGAACACCGGATCGATCAGGATGCGTTTTCCCGCCAGCTGCAGATACCAGGAGGAGTGGCCGAGCCAGACCATCACGTCCTGCCCGAGGGGCAGCGTCGCCAGATCGGTCTTCACCAGCGGCAGCGGCTGCGCGGGACGGGCGTTTTCCCGTTTGGTCATCAAAAAATCCCACCATGCCGCCAGCATATTCTTTTGCCCGGTGAACCCCGGCGTGGGCAGCTGGTTATGGAACTGGCCATCCCGGTAGTGGGGGGACGCTTCCACCTGGCTAAGCTGTGCCCCCTGCGGCGCCTTACCAAAACCGGCATTGAGGACAAACGGCAATGTCGTTGCTGCTGCGAGTAACATGATGGCGACCACGCTGAAAGTGACACGGTTCATATCCTGACCAGACAAAAGCTCCCATCCCGGAGGCTTTATGATATAACTTGATTATGAGTGAGTACGCACTCATTATTAGGAATGTGATGAAAGTCGTCAAGACGATTTTCAATTTTTGCGTTCCGCCGTTGCAGCAACCAGGTCAGACGTGCAAAGATCGGCGGTTTGTTTAAACCTGCGTGAGGAAAAAAGTAGTGGCTCGTCCAAAGAGTGAAGATAAAAAGCAAGCGTTACTGGAAGCTGCCACCGCGGCTTTCGCCCAGTCCGGCATCGCCGCCTCGACGTCGGCCATTGCCCGCAGCGCCGGTGTGGCCGAGGGGACGCTGTTTCGCTATTTCGCTACCAAGGATGAGTTGCTCAACGAACTGTACCTCGCCATTAAGCTGCGCCTGGTGCGCACCATGATCGCCGGGCTGGATCCGGACGAGAAGCGCCCGAAAGAGAACGCGCGCAATATCTGGAACAGCTATATCGACTGGGGCGTGCGCAACCCGATGGAGCACAAGGCGATCCGCCGAATGGCGCTCAGCGAGCGCATCACTGACGAAACCCGCCGCCAGGTGAAAGAGAGCTTTCCGGAGCTCAACGAAATGTGCCAGCTATCGGTGAAAGAGATATTCCTCAGCGAGGCGTATCGCGCCTTTGGCGACGCCCTGTTTTTGTCGCTGGCGGAAACCACCATCGAATTCGCCAGCCACGATCCGCAGCGCGCCCGGGAGATTATCGCCCTCGGTTTTGAAGCCATGTGGAACGCCCTGCATGAGGCGGACGCCTAATGACGCCGGAAACACTGCATCCCTGCGCTCACCGTATCGCCCTGACCTACCCGTTTACCGAACATTGCTGGCCCTTTGGGCCGGAGTACGATGTGTTTAAGGTCGACGGCCGCATCTTTATGATCACCATGACCATTCGCGGGCGGGCGCTGGTCAACCTGAAGGCCGAGCCGCAGAAGTCGCTGCTCAATCAGGAAATTTATCGCAGTATCGAACCCGGCTACCATATGAACAAGAAACACTGGATCACGGTGGTGCCGGGCGACGACATCAGCGAGGATCTGCTGGCCGAGCTGATTGACGATTCGTGGCACCAGGTGGTGAACAAGCTGAGCAAAAAGGCGCAGCAGCGCCTGCGTCCGCGCTGATTTTCAGCCAAACGCGATAAGTGTTATCGCATTTTTCACCCTTATCATTTTGCGATCTTCGCTGTACTCTTCCTCTCCTGAACGCACCGGTAAGGTGCTGTAAACTGTGAGGAAGAGTTATGGATATCGTATCGGTCGCTTTGAAGCGCTATTCCACCAAGGCCTTTGACGCCACGAAAAAGCTGACTGCCGGGGAAGCGGAACAGCTGAAAACGCTGCTGCAGTACAGCCCGTCAAGCACTAACTCCCAGCCGTGGCACTTTATCGTTGCCAGCACCGATGAAGGCAAAGCCCGCGTGGCGAAAGCCGCCAGCGGTACCTACGTGTTCAACGAACGTAAAATTCTTGACGCCTCGCACGTGGTGGTGTTCTGCGCGAAAACCGCGATGGACGACGCCTGGCTGCAGCGCGTCGTGGATCAGGAAGAGGCCGATGGCCGTTTCGCCACTCCTGACGCAAAAGCCGCTAATCACAAGGGTCGCACCTTCTTTGCCGATATGCACCGCAAAGAGCTGAAAGATGACGATCAGTGGATGGCGAAGCAGGTGTATCTCAACGTCGGCAATTTCCTGCTGGGCGTAGCGGCGATGGGCCTCGACGCCGTGCCGATCGAAGGGGTTGATTTTGCGATCCTCGATGAGGAATTTGACCTGAAAGCCAAGGGCTACACCAGCCTGGTGGTGGTCCCGGTTGGCCACCATAGCGTGGAAGATTTCAACGCTACCCTGCCGAAGTCGCGTCTGCCGCAGTCGACGACCATTACCGAGATTTAATTCCCTTCTGCCGGGAACGCCCGGGCCATGGCGCAGCAGCGTCTCGCCCGGGACTTTCTTCCCCCACTCTTTCCCCTCTTTTTCTGCCGTTTGTGCCAGGTTTCTGGCGCTAATGAGCCCGCTTGTGCCAGGAATAACGCCTTTAGTGTGAACCAGCTGGTTTAATTAATTGATAAATAATATTTTTTATTTCTGGCACGCCCTTTGCTCTTAACAGATACCGCTATCTGGATGAAGGAGAAACCGGGTGAAACATATCTATGTGGCCAGCCACGGCCATTTTGCTCGCGGACTGGTGAACAGTTTGTCGCTGCTGATTGGCGATGAACACGGCGTTATCCCGGTCTGCGCCTATGACGAAGATATCGTGACCACCGAACAGCTGGAGCAAACCCTGGAGCATCTCATCGTCCAGGCGAATGGTGATGAAGTGGTGATCTTCACCGACCTGCTTGGCGGCAGTATTAACAATAGCGCCGTGAGCGTCTTGATGCGACATCGCAACGTTTTCGTGGTCGCCGGCATCAATCTGACTCTGCTGCTGGAGTTTCTGCTGTGCGAAGAAGCCACTACCGAGGCCGCGATTATCTACGCCACCAGCGCGGCGCGTGAATCCATTGTTTTCATCAATCCTCTAATAACACAACCATCCTCTGACCCACAGGGAGAATCTCATGATTAAACTCGTGCGCATTGATTATCGGCTGCTGCACGGCCAGGTGGTTTTTGCCTGGACCCGAGCGCTGGATATCGACCATATCATCGTCGCCAACGCCAAAGCCGCGGCGGATGCCTTCATTACGATGTCGCTTAACCTGGCAAAGCCAGCGGGCGTCACGCTGGACATCGCCACCGTTGAACAAGCGGCGGAAAAGCTTAACAGCGGCAAGTTGGATCATAAAAAAGTCATGGTGGTCCTTGGCAATACTGCGGAAACCCTCGCGCTAGTGGAAAAAATCCCGGAAATTAGCGCAATTAATTACGGTGGTCTGCCACAGAAGGAAGGGGCAAGACAATTCGGCAAGGCCATCTATCTGACCGACGAGGAAATCGCCCATAGCAGAGCGCTAAAAGAAAAAGGCATTCGGCTGGAGATGCGTCAGGTACCCGCCCACTCGGCTGAACTCCTTAACGACCAACTTTAACTTCGGAGGTCACTATGTTGCTCACCGCAACGTTACTCGGCCTGATCGCCGCTCTGGGGATACTTGATGGCCGCCTGCTTGGGGTATCAATGATCGATCGACCGCTGGTGATGTGCGCCCTCACCGGTCTGGTCTGCGGTAATTTGCATGAGGGGATTCTGATTGGCGCTACGCTGGAGCTTATTTTCCTCGGCAACGTCGCCATCGGCGCCGCGCACCCGCCAGATATCGTGACCGGCTCCGTATTGGCCACCGCGTTTTCGATCATGTCCGGCCGCGGTCCGGAGGCTGCGCTCACCATCGCCATCCCTGTCTCAATGCTGGCGCAGACGCTGGGCATCCTGGTGCGCGTGGTGAACGCCCGCTTTGGTCATCTGGCGGATCGCTATGCGGCACGGGGTAATACCCGAATGGTCGGCCTGATGCACCTCGCCGGTCCGACGCTACTCTATTTTTTAAACGGATTTCTACCGGTTTTTTTTGCCATTCTGCTTGGTTCTTCGGCGGTAAGCTGGTTCCTGGAGGCCATTCCACCGGTGATAACCAACGGATTGATCGTCGCCAGTAAGATCCTGCCAGCGCTCGGCTTCGCCCTGCTGATCAGCATGATGCTCAGCAGCAAACTGATGCCGTACCTCGGTCTGGGATTTCTGATAGCGGCATATACCAAACTGGATATCATCGCCATTGCGCTGTTCGCTGTGGTGTTGGCATTTATCATCAGCCAGTTCCTTAATCTTAAGCAGCAGGAGAGCTAATCATGAGCGAAATGACGCAAACTGTGACTGGCGCTACACAGCCGCAAAGCGATGACGCAAGCCGCATCACCGCCCGCGATTTACGCAGCGTGTTCTGGCGCTCCTTTACGCTACAGGGCTCGTGGAACTACGAGCGCCAGCAGCATATGGGCTACGCCTTTGCCATGTCGCCAGCCCTGAAGCGTATCTATCAGGACCCAACGGAGCTGGGGCGCGCCCTGCAGCGTCATCTGGTGCTGTTTAACACCACGCCCCATCTCTCGACCTTTATCTTCGGCCTGTCGATTGCCATGGAAGAAGAGAACCAGCGTAACCCCGAATTTAATGAGGAGTCGATAAACGCGATTAAAACCAGCCTGATGGGACCGCTGGCGGGCATCGGCGACTCCATTTTCTGGGGATCATTAAAGGTTATCGCCGCCGGGATGGGTATCTATTTCGCCCAGCAGGGCAGCCTGCTGGGACCGATACTGGCGCTGTTAGTTTATAACCTGCCGCATCTTTTGTGCCGCTGGTATGGCCTGAAGCTCGGCTACCGGGCGGGTACGACCTGGCTGATGAGAATTTACCAAAGCGGCCTTATGGACCGGGTGACCTATATCGCATCAATTGTTGGCCTCATGGTCGTCGGCGCGATGACCGCCAGCATGATAGATATCACCACCCCGCTCAGCTTTACCGCCGGGCAGACCACCATGAAGGCGCAGGAGTTTATTGACAAAATTCTTCCTTCGCTGCTGCCGCTGCTTTTCACCCTCGGGATGTACAAGTTGATCCGTAAGGGAGTCAATATTAACTGGATCCTGCTAGGAACCGTCGCGTTTGGCATGGCGGCCAGCGCGCTAGGCCTGCTTTAAGAAGAGGAATATCACCCATGCACGTAGAAGACTATATGAATGAAACACCCGCCCGTCTGCTCGCTATGCTGACGCAGACGCGGGAAGATCTCTGGCAGGCGGCGAAAGCGCTAACGGAGCGCGGCATCACGCGTATTATCCTGACCGGCTCCGGTACCTCTTATCACGGCGCGCTGACCGCCCGCTCGTTTATGCAGCAGTGGTGCGGGCTACCCGTTGATGTCTACTGGCCTTTTCTGCTGGATGATTCGGCGCTGACCCTCAGCGACAAAGCGCTGGTCATCGGCATTTCTCAGGGAGGCGGCAGCCTCTCTACCCTCGCCGCAATGGAACGCGCCCGGGCAGCCGGGCATCTCACCGCTTCCATGGCCGGGGAAGCGCCAGCCGTTATCGACCGGGCGGCAGATTTGGTCTTAACAGTACCCTGTGGAGAAGAACGGGCTGGCGCTAAAACCAAAGGGTATCACTGCACCATACTTAATCTGATGCTGCTGGCGCTTGCTGTCGCCAGTCGCCAGCGGCGCCTGAGCGATGAGGAGCGCAAAGCGCTACTCATCCGCATGGATACCACGTTTAATCATTTGCCGACGCTCATTGAGGCCTCGCAGGCGTGGGTTCTCAATCATGCCCGACCGCTTATCGACAGCGCGGACATTCGCCTGACCGGTCCGGCAAGGCTGTTTGGCACCGTTCAGGAAGGTGCGCTAAAGATGCTTGAAACGCTACGCTGTCCGGTTGCCGGTTACGAATTTGAGGAGTTCATCCACGGGATCTATAACGCCTTCGACGAGCGCTCTACCCTGATCATGCTCGATCCGTTTCCCGATGAGCGTCAGGATCGCCTGGCGGAAATACTTGGCGGCTGGACTCAGCATATTTATCGCATTGGTCCACAAGTCGAAAATAACGGCAAAAATATGCCCTTCGCATTTATTAACGATCCCGACTTTGCGGTCTTTGAATATATCATTCCGTTACAAATGGTTTGTGCCCGACTGCCACCAGTGAAGGGCATCGATCCCGCGATACCGAAGGATCCGCAGTTCCACCAGAAAATGAAAAGTAAACAACCCAATTAATTGACGCATAGTAAAAGTTATCCGCTATTCAGCGGAGGACCCGTTACATCTCAAGGAGACCAATATGTCTATAGCTCATAAAAACGCACATACTATTATTCGCGATATTTTATCTAAGCAGCACATTGAGCGCGTATGGTTTGTTGGCTGCGGTGGTTCATTAACCGGTTTCTGGCCGGGGAAATATTTTCTCGATTGTGAAGCTAAAAAGCTGGCCGTCGGCTATGTTACCAGTAATGAATTTGTCCACGCGACGCCGAACGCGTTAGGTAAAAACAGCGTAGTGATCCTCGCCTCGCAGCAGGGCAACACCGCTGAAACGGTGGAAGCCGCCCGCATCGCGCGTCAGAAAGGCGCCGCCACTATTGGACTGGTATATAACCCCGGCACGCCGCTGTGCGAACACAGCGATTACACTATTGAATACTGCTGGGCGCGCTATCCCGAAACCGTCGATCCGACACAGCAAAAAGCGGCATACAGCCTGTGGCTGGCGCTGGAAGTGCTTGCGCAAACTGAGGGATACGCCCATTACGATGAGATGGTCAGCGCCTTTGCCAGTTTTGAATCCGTGGTACGCGGCGCTCAGCAGCAGGTTCAGGCGGATGCGCGCCATTTTGCCGAAGCCTGGAAGAGCGAAAAGGTCATCTACATGATGGGCAGCGGCCCCTCATTCGGCGCCGCGCATCAGGAATCCATCTGTATTCTGCTGGAGATGCAGTGGATTAACTCCGCGAGCATCCATAGCGGCGAGTATTTCCACGGTCCCTTTGAGATTACCGAAGCGGGAACGCCGTTTATTTTATTAAAAAGCAGCGGCCGCACACGCCCGCTGGATGACCGCGCGATCCGCTTTATCGAACGTTACCAGGGAAAACTGCAGATTATTGACGTGGAAAAGGTGGGAATCGACACACTGCACGCCAGCGTGCGCGAATATTTCTGCGGCCTGCTGCACAACTGCGTACTGGATGTTTACAACCTGGCGCTGGCCACCGCCCGCAACCACCCGCTGACCACCCGCCGCTATATGTGGAAAGTCGAATATTGATTCGCTAACCGCCTGCCAGCCCCGGCGTAATTCTCCGGGGCTGCGTTGAGAATTACCAGCTAAAATCTTCAATACGTAATTCAAAAATATCGTGAATATAGCCAATTTCCGCTACCGGTAGCGCCACGTTATAGAGTATTTTCAGGCGCTGGAACGAGTGATTCACCATGGCAATAAATTCGCCATGCTGGCGGGTAAATCGCTCAAGATCTTTATAATGGCTAATTTCATTACGCATTACCAGACGCTCAATCATACAGCTGAGATGCACATATAAACTGATAATTAAGTTATTATTAAAATGAAAACCAAGCGTATTTTGCCACTCAGCGATAATGGTTTCGATATGGCCCATGGTTTTTCCGGCATTCAGTATCGTCAGAGAGTTGACAACGTTATGCAGCGAAAACTCACGAACCATATTTTTATTAATGAGCGCAATTTGCTTTTCATTAAGATAGCCACTTAAGAGCTGACTCAGATGTCGATGCCCCTGCTCGCCAAGTAGTTCCTCAATGCCAACCCAGGGCACTCCGGCCAGCTGCGGGTCGTGGGTACCCACGACCGCAATAACTTCATACTGGTGGAGCAACGATACCGCCGTACGACTGTTTTTTAAGCGCGTATACTCGCAGGCGATGATGTTAATATCAAAATCGTTGAGCAGGCTCTTCTCCATCAGATTTTTAAATTTAAATGCGGTACCGATACCTGTAATACAGGTCACCAGCAGCGCACGCTCTTTTTTTTCTGCGGGCCAGAACACATCCCAACGCGACTGATTAAGCGGCACGATCTCTTCGGCGATTTGTTCGATGTTTTTTCCCAGCGCGATCTCGCTGGCAACGTTCAGCGCCATGCGGGTCGTGACGTTATCCACCACCACCAGCGGGCCGTGAATCACCGACAAAAGCGCATCGGCAATCTCCTTGGTGTAGCCCATATCAATAAGCACCATCACACCCGCACGCGTGTCCGTATGCTGGAGATAATCAACCACGGCGCGACTGACATCGTTAAACGCCACCTCCATCGGCATATCCATGGCCTGGTAGATCTTCTCGCCAATCAGGCGGTTGGCAACGCCGGCAATGCTGCTGGCGGTCGAATAACCGTGGGCGATTATCAGCGCTTTCACTTTTCCGCCGCTGGTCGCATCAATCGCATTGCTGACGATAGCGGCAACCGCCAGGCGGTCAAGCGTATCGATGAGCAGATCGTATTTATTATTGACGACATCCAGTAGTTTCTCTGCGATACGCTGCGCCAGCCCCGCCGAGGAGTCCAGCCAGCGCTGCATCACCAGACGCACGGGCTCAGCAACGCTACGCGGCGCCAGAGGGAGGCTGGTGAGGTAGCGGCCGGTAAGATAAGCGAATTCGACATTTAGCTGAAGGTCATAATTGACAGCGATTGCTTTGCCCACATCTTCAATAAAGCGCAGCCGTTTGTCCTGCAGAGAGACCGTACTCTCCTGATTCATCAGCGCATCAAGATAGAGCGTCACGTTCTGATAAATAAGCTTTTCAAAGGTCCGCACGCTAATATTATCCTGAGCCAACTCCTCGCACAGGCTACAAATATTTTCCGTTAGCCGTTGGTATTCATGGTGACGACCAGAAAAAAGAGGCTGCGCGTCGCCATCGCGGTAAATCATAACCCGCTCGCTATTTTGCTGAAGGGAAAAAGGCGCATCCGCCAGTAATCGGTCGGGCAGCAAACCCGCTTTTATGTGTAAAAGACCGCTATCACGTTCGCCAAATGTCCAGGCGCTGGCGCAAATATTGCGAATCAAATTTTCCAGCCCACCGACATTTCCTTCAAGCGTTTCACGCATGAGCTGGCTGACGATTTCGCCATCCAGCGCCAGATCGTGGTTCAAACGCTGGGCTTCACGGCGGAAAAAGTGGTGGATAAACGCCAGCCGCTCGAATTGGCCGCGTTCAGCGATCGGCAGAATTTTTACAATGACCGGAATACGGCGAATAAAGGTCGCCAGGAAGTGTTTTTCCAGATCCTCGGTTGAAGCAAAAATTAGCCGCACCGTGGCGCTGCGCTCATCGGTGCTCTCCCCCAGCCGGCGCCAGCTACCGTTATCCATAAAATGAAACAGCTTTTCCTGACCTTCGGGCGGCAGCCGATGAACCTCATCGATAAACAACACCCCACCGTTGCTGGTCTCGATAAGACCAGGAACGGCTTTATCGGCGCCGGTAAAGGCCCCCTTCGCATGACCAAATAACTTCGAGGTCAGTAGTTCTGGATTATTCGCGTACTCGGCGCAGTTAAATACGGTAAAAGGCGCATCGGCAGGTAAAATGCCTTCATCTATTGCGTAGTGCCAGAGCTGGCGAGCTAGAAAACTTTTCCCAGTGCCAGTAGGGCCCCGCAGCAGCAGCGGCAGACCTGCGCCAGGGTAGCTGATGGCAGCCTTGCACTGGCGCAATGCTTCCTGCAGGCTGCCCTGCGCGCCAATCAGCTGCGCCAGACTATCCTGACGCTCCGCGCACAGCGCCTGAATGGAAGCGTATTCGCCGTGCCGAACCGCCAGGCGGTGATGATCGCGCAGAACGGTAACGGGTAAAAACAGCACCGGGCGACCATTCACTTTGACCACCCGCTGCTCGCGATGGAGATTATTCAGATGATGGCTGATGATGCTGCGTTTTTGCTTCAAGCTATCGGCAATGGCCATAGCGTTAAACTCGCCCAGCGCTTCCGCCGTCAGCGCTCGCCCGGCGATCCGTTGTTCTAGCTGGCGAAAAATCGACTCCTTGTTCATCTCGCTCCCCTGTCAAAAGCGTAAAATTCGCTTATACGACAATTCGCGCAGGACGTCGCTGCCGTCAGCCACACTTCTTTAAAAGCGCTTAATTTTTCATGGCTTAACGTTCCCCGCGTGCCAGATGCGCTCGGCATAGCGGCCAATCACCGCCAGCGAGACGGCAAGGATCAGGAAAAGCAGCACTTTGTGCATCCCGTTCCAGAAAAACTCAAAGAAGCGGGTATAGAGATTGATCGCCAGAAAGGTTAACCCAAAGCCGCGCAGCATGGCGTCATCGGTTTTCAGGCTGATAAAAATGCAGACGCCGGCCGCCGCGGCAAACAGCAGCCCCCACGGCAGGAGTCGCGCCTGGCTTACGTTGTACCAGCTGTCAGCGTCGTAATTGCCGAAAATCGACAGGATCCACAGCGCAATAAACAGGTACGTGAGGCCCATCGCCTTGCTGACGGTAAACAGCTGACGCTGGCGAAGCAAGGACTGCGCGCCGTAGCAGAGCGCCAGCAGCGTGCCGCCGAACAGGACGAAGCGAATCGGGTAGTTCATGCCCAGCCAGTAGGCGCCCCACCCCGAGACGTAGCCGGTTTCTGCGCCAAACCAGTTGCCCAGCGCCAGCAGAAAAAAAAGCCACACCAGCCCGGAGCGGGCTACATAGCCGATAGCGCCGTAAATCATGCATCCGGCCAGAAACAGCGGCGCGATATGGCCGCTGCCGTTATCCAGCCGTTCACCCAACTGCCATAGCGCCAACGCGGTAAAGACGACGCCCAGAAACAAAATCGCCTCGGTGCTGTAGTGCCACTGCGTCTCCCGCTGCTGGCGGCGAAAACCCCAGCCGTAGCAGGCGACTGCCAGCAGTGCAGGCAGCAGGATCCGCGTCAGCGCCGAGTGGCTGAACAGGCTCAGCAGCCACGCCACCAGTTCGCTGTCGGCAAACAGACTGCCCAGAGCAATCAGCACGCAGGCCAGCGCGGTCCAGAAGGCATAGCGGCTCAGGCGCCGCCAGTCGAAGGGGGAGACGCGCAGCGTGTGCGCCAGCCGCTGACTGTCCGCCGGGGTTAACTCCCCGCTGGCCTGCCAGGCATTCAGCGCGCGCTGAATAATTCGCTGCTCTTTTCGGGTTACGTTCATAGGCATTCCTTGAGACTGATGACAAACCTGTTTTCGCTAATATGCTCGCCTTTTTGCCGGGTGGCGGCGTACGCCTTACCCGGCCTACAAACCCAAATCACCGCGGGTCCTGGGGCTGCTGAAACTGCCGGTGCTGGCGGCCTCAACATCGCTGAGACGTTCCCGGCAGGCCGGGGCAGCCCGCATGGATGCGGGCTGAGGGCCGTGTTTTGCATGGACGCTGCCTCGGCCCGACCCGAAGCCTGCAGGGATAAGTCGAAGGCACCACGAAGTGGCGATGTTGCTGGCCGGAGCCCGGGGGTACAGGGGGCGGCGGCGACTGGCCGCCCCCTGTGCGCTCCCTGCGCCATGAGAGATATAACGCAGAAGACTAACCGGGAGCGCAATGTGCGCTGAAGTCGCAGATAACATAAAAGACTTCCCTGCAGTGCTTTCCCTCACCCTGCCCCTCTCCCGGCGGGAGAGGGAACCGTCCAGCAGCCCGGCCGGGCAATACCCGAAGATGGCACATTCTCAACCATCTGAGTCCTTTTCATGAATGTTGGTTCAGCCACGTCAGCGCCTGCTCGCCCGCCTCGTCCATCGGCAGGTAGACCAGCAGACGCGAACCATTGCGCGGCGCCGAATACCAGTACATCTGCTGCAGGCTGAATCGCCCTAGCTGCGGGTGGTTAAAATGTTTAATCTGGTTTTCCACGCCGCGCACCTCGTAGCGCTGATGCCACAGCGCTTCAAACTCCGACGAGGCGGCGAAAAAGCGCGCCAGTTTGTTTTCCCATGCCGGATCGCCACGGTGCTCGGCCATCGCGGCGCGGAAATAGGAGACAAAAGTCGGCAGCACATCGCGATTTTCAATCCGGCTGCGCCAGGTCTCATGGGTCAGATACAGATAAATGCAGTTGCGATCTTCTTCCGCAAGGGTGGCGAAATCGACACCCATCAGGCGGCAGAAGCTATCGTTCCAGGCCACAATATCAAAGTTCGGTTTTTGAATGCTGGCCGGCTGCGGCATCAGGCTGTCCAGCATGCGGCGGGTGCCGGGGCTGATGCCTTCGCACGCCGTCACCTGGGTGGCTTCCGGCGGGGTCAGCCCGGCGAGCACGAACAGATGCCGGGTCTCCAGCGGACTGCACTGCAGGGCATTCGCCACCCCCACCAGCACTGCCTCCGACGGATTCACCTCCCGCCCCTGCTCCAGCCAGGTGTACCAGGTAACGCCGACGTCGGCGAGCATCGCCACCTCTTCCCGGCGCAGACCCGGCGTGCGTCGGCGGCCCACCCGGGGTAACCCCAGGCGCTGCGGATCGAGGCTTTCACGGCGGGCGCGCAGAAACGCCCCCAGCTGTTTGCGCCGATCGTCCGGCACGGCGAACGTCGACTCCCGTTGCGGCATCGTGGTCATCACCCCTCCAGCATGGTAGTTCCAGTACCAGTATAGACAGGAACTGGTACCCGTTTAATTTATCGGTAATGCTACGTCGGTCTGCTGAATGACGCAATGGAGATTCCCATGAAAACGTCTGCTGTTTCACCCGGCCGCGCCGGTCTGTTGCTGCTGCTGGGCGGCCAGATGCTGCCGCTTATTGATACCTCGATCACCAATGTGGCGCTGGACGCCATCACCCATACCCTGGCGGCCAGCGCCACGCAGCTGGAACTTATCGTCGCGCTCTACGGTGTCGCCTTTGCCGTCTGCCTGGCGATGGGCAGTAAGCTTGGCGATAACTATGGCCGCCGGCGCCTGTTTATGTGGGGCGTCGCGCTCTTTGGCATTGCTTCCCTGCTGTGCGGCATAGCGAACAGCATCAGCGCCCTGCTGGCCGCCCGCACTCTGCAGGGCGCCGGTGCGGCGCTGATTGTGCCGCAGATCCTCGCCACCCTGCACGTCACCCTCAAAGGCCCGGCCCACGCCCGGGCTATCAGCCTGTACGGCGGGATCGGCGGGATCGCCTTTATTGTCGGACAGATGGGCGGCGGCTGGCTGGTATCGGCGGACATCGCCGGACTGGGTTGGCGCAACGCCTTTTTTATCAATGTGCCGATCTGCCTGCTGGTGCTGGCCCTGAGCCGCCGCTATGTGCCGGAAACCCGTCGTGAGACGCCGTCGCGGATTGACTGGCAGGGCACGCTGTACCTCGCCCTCATCCTCTGCTGCCTGCTGTTCCCGATGGCCCTCGGTCCGGAGCTGCGCTGGCCGCTGTGGCTGCAGCTGATGCTGGTGGCGGTCCTGCCGCTGCTGTTCGCCATGCGTCAGAGCGCCCTGCGCCAGCAGCAGCGCGGCGATCATCCCCTGCTGCCGCCGCGTCTGCTGCAGTTGACCAGCATCCGCTTCGGGATGGCCATCGCCCTGCTGTTTTTCAGCGCCTGGTCCGGCTTTATGTTCTGCATGGCGCTGACCATGCAGGAGGGGCTGGGGATGGCGCCGTGGCAGTCCGGCAATAGCTTTATCGCCCTCGGCGTGGCCTATTTTATTTCGGCGCTGTATGCCCCGCGGCTTATCGCCCGCTACAGCATGGGGCGGATCCTGCTGACCGGTCTGGCGGTGCAGATCGCCGGTCTACTGCTGCTGTGCGCCACCTTCTCCCGCTTCGGGATCGCCACCACCGCCCTGACGCTGGTCCCCGCCACGGCGCTGATCGGCTACGGCCAGGCGCTGATCGTCAACAGCTTTTACCGGATTGGTATGCGCGATATCAGCGCCAGCGACGCCGGGGCCGGGAGCGCCATCCTCAGTACCCTGCAGCAGGCGACTCTCGGCCTTGGGCCGGCTATCCTCGGCTCGCTGTTCCTGGCGCTGGCCCGTCGCGGCGGCGGAAACTATCCGCAGGCGCTGATTGATTTTCTGCTGGTCGAGGTGGTTATGATGCTGTTGCTGGGGGCCATCGCGCTGTGGCTGCGTCATCATCTCAACCGACAGCCGGCGACGGTAGCGTCGTAATACCGGCGGCGGTGATTTGCATAATCGTTATCCAGCGGTCATCATACCCGCTGGATATTCAGGAGACGTTATGCAGGAATTAATATCGCAAATTGCCGCCTTAGGAATCGAAATAACTCCCACCCGCTCGCTGATGATTATCTTCGGCATTATCTTGTTCACCGCCGTCGTCGTGCATCTGATATTGCACAAAGTGGTGCTGCGCGCTTTTGAAAAACGGGCATTGGCCAGCAGCCATCTGTGGCTGCAAATCATCACGCAGAATAAACTCTTTCACCGACTGGCCTTTACCCTGCAGGGGATCATCGTCAACGTGCAGGCGGTGCTGTGGCTGCAAAAAGGCAGCGAGGCCGCGGAAATATTAACCACCGTGGCTCAGCTATGGGTGATGATATATGCCATGCTGTCCTTCTTCTCGCTGCTGGATGTGATCTTAAAGCTGGCGCAGAAATTTCCCGCCGCCTCTCAGCTGCCGCTGAAGGGGATATTCCAGGGAATTAAGCTGGTGACGGCGATTATTATCGGCATCCTGATTATTTCCCTGCTGATAGGCCAGTCGCCAGCGATCCTGATTAGCGGGCTCGGCGCCATGGCCGCGGTGCTCATGCTGGTATTTAAAGATCCGATCCTTGGTCTGGTGGCCGGTATCCAGCTCTCGGCCAACGATATGCTCAAGCTTGGCGACTGGCTGGAGATGCCGAAGTACGGCGCCGACGGCGCGGTGATCGATATCGGCCTCACTACGGTCAAGGTACGTAACTGGGATAATACCATCACCACCATTCCGACCTGGTCGCTGGTCTCCGACTCGTTTAAAAACTGGAGCGGCATGTCGGCCTCCGGCGGCCGCCGCATTAAGCGCAGCCTCAACATCGACACCACCAGCATTCATTTCCTCGATGAACAGGAGCAGCAGCGCTTGATCCGGGCGAAGTTGCTTAAACCCTATATGGATTCGCGCCACGAGGAGATTAGCGCCTGGAACCAGCAGTATGCCGGGGAACAGTCGGTTCTCAATGAGCGGCGAATGACCAATGTCGGCACCTTCCGCGCCTATCTGCAGGAGTATTTACGTCATCATCCGCGCATCCGCCAGGATATGACCCTGATGGTGCGCCAGCTGGCGCCGGATGCCAACGGCTTGCCGATCGAGATCTACTGCTTCACCAACACCGTGGTGTGGGCGGAATATGAGGGGATCCAGGCGGATATTTTCGATCATGTCTTCGCCGTGGTGGAGGAGTTTGGCTTACGCATTCATCAGACGCCCACCGGCAACGACATTCGCGTGCTGGCGGGCGCCTTCTCCCGCTGACCTCAGGCGCTGGCGCGGGCTATCACGCGCCAGTCCATCATCACCCGCTCGACGGCAGCGTCGGGATCGTCGATGCGTTTCATTAACAGATCCACCGCCGTGCGGCCGATCGCCCGGGAGGGCTGTTCGACGGTGGTCAGCTGCGGGGAGACCACTTCCGCCAGCTCGGTGCCGTCGAAGCCGATCACCGCGATATCCTCCGGCACCCGCAGTCCAGCCTGGTCAATTGCCCGCAGCGCCCCGGCGGCAAGGGAGTCCGAAACGGCAAACACCGCGTCGGGCTTTTCGTCTTGCGACAGCAGCTGCTCCATCGCCCGTTTACCGGCCGCCGCGCTAAGATCCTGCGCGTAGGTCACCTGCTGATACGCCAGGCCATGCACGTGCAGCACGCTTTTATAGCCGCGCTCGCGCAGGCGGGCGTAGCGATAGCTGAGGTCGTGATTAATGAGCGCGATGCGGCGGCGGCCGCCGTCGGCCAGTCGGGACACCGCCCCCTGAGCCGCCTCGACGTCGTTAATCCCGACGCAGGAGATGCTGCCGGTGTCGGCATACTCCGCGCACTGCACCCAGGGTGCATCGCCAATCATGGTGGTCAGTTCCGGCAGGCTGGAGAGCGCGTTCATGGTAATAATGCCGTCGACCATTTTGCCGGAGAGCAGCTGCAGTCCCGAGGTCGAGCGGGCCAGATCCGACCCGGAATTACACAGCAGAATGCGGTAGCCGTTCTTCTCCGCCTCTTCTTCTATCCCTTTAACCACCTCGGCGCAAAAAGGGTTAGCGATATTGGAGACCATCACCAGGATCATATTGCTGCGGGCGGTTCGCAGCTGACGCGCCAGCAGGTTCGGCTGATAGTTGCTCTCTTTGATCGCCTGCAGCACGCGCTCACGGTTTTTGGCTTTTACCGTATCGCTGTTGTTCAGCACCCGCGACACCGTAGCCACCGAGACGCCGGCCAGACGAGCAATTTTCTGAATAGACATAAACCCTGCACTTCCTGCGATAGAGGTGGATCCTGCAGGCTATCATAAATGAGCTCTGGTTGGCCTGCCAGCCTGGCGCGAAAGCGTGGCTCAGTGAGACGGCGTCTCGGGACACTATTAATAATCAGGGCTTCTCTCCCGCCCCGTTAACGCGCATCCTTTTGCCGTTTCATATTCTCATTAGCGCAGGAGGCGCAACAGACCGCCTGCGCCCCATTTTTTCTTTTATGATTAAGGATGATATCCCCATGAGGCTCACCACCGCGGTTCTCGCCCTCAGCTGTGCCCTGGCAACGATCACCGGCTGCACCTCGTCAAAATCGTCACCGGAACGCCATGCCTACGCCTTCGTCGCCCACCGCTCCGATTTTGTCGGCGGCAACTTCACCGTCAACCGTCAGGAAAATTACCGTTTAAACCTGCCGACCTTCACGGCGATGTACGCCCGCGGCCAGCAGGATAAAGCCGCTGGCATGAGCGAAAGCGACGCCCGCCGCACCGCGGAGGCCATCAAACAGCAGGCGGCGCAGGGCACCCGCACCGAGCACGCCTTTACCGGCAACGCCAGCGACAAATGGGATAATGCAATGGAAAATAAAGATGCCGTCCTGTTCGACAACGAACTCTCCGGTGCCTATCTCGACGGCTATCTTGGGGTGAAATAATCCTTCGCTCCCCCGCCCTCAGCGTTCGACGCTCACCCAGCGCTGCTGCTGATGGCTTTTGACGATCGCCTCGATGATGTACATCACATCGGCGCCGTCGTCGAAAGCGGCGAAGCGCCGGGCCCCGGCCTCCGGCATCTTCCCGGCGCGCACCGCCTGATAAAAATGCCCCATCATATTCTTAAAGGCGTCCGGCCAGCCCTCAATATGGCCGCCGGGGTAATGGGCGCTGTCAGCGATCTCCGGCCGCAGCAGGCTGGGGTCGTCGCTGAGCCGCCGATCCGGCTGCTCGCGGTGGCCGATCCACAGCCGCTGGGGCACTTCCTGATCCCAGGCCAGAGAACAGCGGCTGCCGTTAACCTCCACCGCCAGACGGTTTTTCCGCCCGGCGCTCACCTGAGAGACCATAAAGCTGCCTTTGCTACCATCGTCAAAACGCAACAGCACCGTGCCAAAGTCCTCAGTATCGACAGGCCGGGTTTCATATCCCTGCGCCTCGTGAACGGCGCTGAAGGTCGCTTGGCCATTGACCGGCGCTTTACGCGTCGGCCAGACGATAGACAGATCCGCCATCACCTCGACAATCCGCCGACCGGTCATAAACTGCACGGTATCGCACCAGTGGGAGCCGATGTCAGCCACCGTCCGCGATGCGCCGCCCTGCGCCGAATCAACCCGCCAGTTGTAATCGGTCTCCAGCAGCATCCAGTCCTGTAAATAGCTGCCGTGCGCCGCGAAGATCCTGCCGACCTCGCCATGGCGGATCATCGCCGCCGCCTGCTGGACCATGGCGAACTGTCGATAGACGAAGCTGACGCCATGCACCACGCCGGCCCGGGCGGCAAGCGTCACCATCTCCCGCGCCTCCTCCGCCGTCATACACAGCGGTTTTTCGGAGAAGACGTGCAGCCCGGCGGCGAGGATCTGCCGGTTAATCTGGGCATGCAGATGGTTCGGCGTACAGTTATGCACCACCTGTAGCCCCGGATGGGTCAGCAGCGCTGCCACGCTGTCGTAGGCATGGGCAATATTCAACGCTTGCGCCTTGCGCTGCGCCGCCTCAAGGCTGCTGTCGCACAGCGCCACCACCTCGATATCCCCCAGCCGCCGCAGCGCCTCCAGATGCGCCGGGCCAATAAACCCAGCCCCAATAATCGCAACCTGAATCATGTTATTCCCTCCCACCGGCGGCAAAGTCATCGAAGGCCCGTCCGGCAACGGGAATGATATGGCGACGAATAAACTCGCTGCCCTCGCGCGCGCCGGTCTCGGCATCCTTCAGGCAGCACTCCCACTCCAGCACCGCCCAGCCGTCAAAATCATATTCGGTCAGCTTACTGAACACCCCTTTGAAGTCGATCTGCCCGTCGCCGGGAGAGCGGAAACGGCCAGCCCGCTGCTGCCAGGGCTGATAGCCGCCGTAGACGCCATTGCGCCCGTTGCGGCGAAATTCGGCGTCCTTGACGTGAAACGCTTTAATACGCGCATGATAGATATCGATATAGGTCAGGTAATCCATTTGCTGCAGATGCAGGTGGCTCGGGTCATAGAGCATATTGCAGCGCGGATGGTTATCCACCCGCGCGAGAAAACGCTCAAAGGTCACGCCATCGTGCAGGTCTTCGCCGGGGTGGATCTCGTAGCAGACATCGACCCCCTGCTCGTCGAAGAGGTCCAGCAGCGGCCGCCAGCGCCGGGCCAGCTCGGCAAAGGCCTCATCCAGAAGCGACTGATTATGCGGCGGCCACGGATAAAAAAAGGGCCATGCCAGCGCCCCGGAAAAGGTTGCATGCGCCTGCAGCCCCAGGCGGCCGGAGGCCACCGCCGCCTGGCGCACTTTCTCCACCGCCCAGCGCTGGCGCGCCTGCGGATCGCCGTGCAGCGCCGCCGGGGCGAAGGCGTCAAACGCCGCGTCATACGCCGGATGCACCGCCACCAGTTGTCCTTCAAGATGAGTGGACAGCTCGCTGATGACCAGCCCATGCTCCGCCAGGGTGCCGCGGACCTCGTCGCAGTAGGTCTGGCTCGCCGCCGCCCGCTCGACATCGAAAATCGCCGGGTGGTTGCAGGGGATCTGCAATGCCTTGTACCCCAGGCCGGCGGCCCACTGCGCCATCCCCGCCAGGGTGTTGAACGGCGCCTGCGGGCCGATAAACTGCGCCAGAAAAATGCCCGGTCCCTTGATCGTTTTCATACCCCCTCCTGTAAAATTAGTGCGGCTCTTTCTCGTTGTACTGGAAAGAGAAAAGGAAAATCAGCGCGATAACCGCGGCGGCCACCGCCGGGATCCACCAGAAGGTCACCCAGGCCTGCGGCACGCTCTGGCCGGCCACCAGATGGTTATACAGCGCGCCGGAGATCTGCGAGCCCAGCAGCATGCCGATCCCGTAGGTGAACATCACTATCATGCTCTGCGCCTGGCCTTTGACCTTCTCGCCCGCCACGCGGTCGGTGTAGATAAAGCCGACGACAAAGAAAAAGTCATAGCACACGCCGTGCAGCAAAATACCCAGATAGAGCAGGAAGCGCCCCTCTTCGCTGACCCCGAGGGCGAAAAAGGCATAGCGAACAAACCACGCCGCCATGCCGATAAGCAGCATGTATTTCACCCCGAGGCGACGGAACAGCAGCGGGATCACCAGCATAAAGACGATCTCTGACATCTGGCCGAAGGACATCGCGGTGCTGACATCCTTAACGCCGGCATCCGCCAGATACGACGCGGTATAGGCGTAATAGGTGCCTAACGGCACGGAAATTAAGGTGGCGCAGAGGGAGAAAATCAGGAAATGGCGGGTTTTCAGCAGCGCGAAGGCGTCCGCGCACAGCAGATCGCGAAACTGAACCGGCATGCCTTTGGCCGGCGCCGGGGTGTGGGGCAGCGTCAGGCTGTAGATCGCCAGCGCCGCCGAACAGAGCGCCGCCACGGTGAAGATGCCGGTGGTGTCAGAGATGCCGGTCACCCCGATGCAGATCCCGGCGATAATCCAGCCGATGGTGCCGAACACGCGGACCACCGGAAAGGTTTTATCGACGTTAGCCAGGCTGTGGAAGGCGATATTGTTGGTCAGCGCCAGGGTCGGCATATAGCACAGCGTATAGCCGAACAGCAGGCCAATCAGCAGCGCGCCGTTCTGCGCCACCAGCGCCTGGGGGACAAGCCACAGGATCGCCGCCCCGGCCAGGTGCATCACCGCCATCACCTTCTGCGAGGCGAAAAAGCGATCCACCAGCATCCCCAGCACAAAGGGGGACAGGATGGAGGCGATCGGCCCGGCGGAGAACGCATCGCCGATCAGCAATGACATCTCATAGCGGGTCATCACCAGCCCCAGGGTCACCGACCAGCTGCCCCAGATAAAGAACTGCATAAACATCATTAACGACAGCCGCGGCACCAGAAAACGGTGGCTCACGCGGACACTTTCCCGACCTTCTGTTGTTGTGACCATGTTGCTCGCCCTCAGAAAAGTAATCGATTACAAAATCGCTCCAAACAAAAGTAATCGATTACAAAAAGAAGATCGCCAGGCAAATGCCCCACCTGCGAAGAGGATCACAATAAAAAGCCAGGCAGCCCCGCCGGACGGCGGGGCATCTCGCTTACGCCGGGCGGCGCAGCAGTTTGAAGGCGATAAACAGGAACAGGATCCACACCGGCAGCAGGATCGCCGACAGGCGCATCCCGTCGATAGTGCACATCAGCGCCAGAATCAGCCCAAGGAAAGCAATGCAGAAGTAGTTGCTGGCGGGCGCCAGCAGCGCTTTAAACTTCGATTCACGCCCTTTGCGGCGCTGGGCGGCGCGGAACTTCAGGTGCGCCATACAGATCATGATCCAGTTCAGCAGCAGCGTCGCCACCACCAGGGCCATCAGCAGTCCCAGCGCTTCATGAGGCAGTAAGTAGTTCAGCACCACCACCAGCGAGGTGATAATCCCCGAGAGCAGCAGAGAGTTCACCGGCACGCCGCGCTTGCTGACGCGGGCGAGGAACGTCGGCGCATTGCCCTGCACCGACAAGCCGAACAGCATCCGGCTGTTGGAGTACACGCCGCTGTTATACACCGACAGCGAGGCCACCAGAATGACGAAGTTCAGCGCGGAGGCCACCAGGTTGCTGTCGAGATGATGGAAAATCATCACGAACGGGCTACTGTCGGATTTGACCTCCACCCACGGGTAGAGCGCCAGCAGCACCACCAGCGAACCGATATAGAACAGCAGGATACGATAAACCACCTGGTTGACCGCTTTTGGAATGCTCTTTTCCGGGTTTTGCGCTTCAGCGGCGGTGATGCCGATAAGCTCCAGCCCGCCGAAGGAGAACATGATCACCGCCAGCGACAGGATAAGACCGTGCCAGCCGGTGGCGAGGAAGCCGCCGTGTTTCCACAGGTTGTCGAACCCGGCTTTGCTGCCGCCGTGGCCGCCAAACAGCATCCACAGGCCAAAGGCAATCATGCCGATAATCGCCAGCACTTTTATCAGCGCAAACCAGAACTCCGCTTCGCCATACAGGCGCACGTTGACGAGATTGACGGCGTTAATAATAAGGAAGAAGGCCGCCGCCCAGATCCAGGTCGGGACGTCGGGCAGCCAGTACTGCATGTAGATCCCGGCGGCGGTCAGCTCCGCCATTCCCACCAGCACGAACATCACCCAGTAGTTCCAGCCGGAAAGGAAGCCGGCGAACGGGCCCCAGTATTTGTAGGCAAAGTGGGCAAAGGAGCCGGATACCGGCTCTTCCACCACCATTTCGCCCAGCTGGCGCATGATCAGAAAAGCGACAATCCCGGCAACGGCGTAACCCAGTAATACCGCCGGACCGGCCATCTGGATAGCGGGACCAATGCCGAGAAACAGCCCGGTGCCAATCGCGCCGCCAAGGGCGATAAGTTGAATGTGTCGGTTCTGTAAACCGCGATGAAGCGTCGGGCCGCTCTCTTCTACGGCATCCGACGACGTTGACGCGTCTTTCACGTCGTTCCCCTGTGTGTTTTTGCGAAGGGGCACCTTTTATCACTAAGGGGGGATTGTCGCAAGTTGCGAGGGGCGAGCGTCAGCCGCCCGCCCCGCTTTTTTTAGCGTCAGAAGTCGTAGCTCATTGAGACGCGAACGGTACGCGGATCGCCTTCGAACAGGTAAGTACCGGTATCGTCAATGCCGGACCAGTACTTCTCGTTGGTCACGTTGGTCACCCCGACGCGCCAGGTCATTTCGTTCTGGTCGGCGTTCAGACGCATACGATAGCGCAGGCCTAAATCCAGGGTGGTGTAGCTATCCAGCTTTTTAGTGTTGGCCGCATCGGCATACTGCGGACCGCTATGATTCACACGCGCGGTCGCGGTCAAGCCTTCCACCGGCTTGATGTCATACTCGGCGCCGAGCACCGCGTAGAAGTTTGCCACCCCGATGGCATCTTTACCGTCGGTTGCGCCTTCAGCGGTTTTAGTCTGTTTTGCATCCAGCCAGACGGTACTGGCGTTAAGACGCAGTCCCAGCATCGGCTCGCCAAAGACGTTCATCTCTACGCCGCGGTTACGCTGCTCGCCGTCGAGGCCGTAATTGCCAGCGGTATCGGAAATGGCGTTCGGTTTTTTGATTTCAAACAGCGCCAGCGATCCGCCGATCGTACCGTAGTCGATCTTGACGCCCACTTCGTCCTGCTTCGAGTGCGCGATACCGGTGCTCTGACCGGCATTGGCCGCTGTCGTCGGCGCCACGGAACCCGGCTGCAGCGCTTCAGTATGGTTAGCATACAACGACAGCGACTCCCACGGTTTGTACACCAGGCCAAACGTCGGCATCCAGCGGCTTTGGGTATAACGCGAGGAAGTATCTTCCAGTCCGGTGGCGTTGCTGTAGTTGCGCACGACCACTTTCTGATGGCGAGCGGCGGCGGTAAACAGCACTTTATCGTTAAAGAAGCCGAGGGTATCGCTCAGCAACCAGCCCTGCGTACGACTGCGTGAGGTGACCAGCGGATCGTGGTAGTTACCGCCAAAATAGGCGTTATCCGGCATGGCCACATCGCGGTTGTCATAGATATTGGTGGTCGGATTCTTCGCCGACATCCGCCAGGCGGTGGCATCGGTATGCACCTGCGCCGCATAGCCGAGGTTCACCTTATGCGAAATCGCGCCGGTATTAAAATCGCCGCGAACCCCGCCCATGCCGCTTATCGCGTCGATGATGCGGTTAGTATCCAGGCGGCCAACCGTGGCATCGCCGTTTTTATTGAGCAGCTTCGGCGCGCTGTAGGTGCCAATTTCATGCGAATGCTGGCCGCCAAGGGCGCTGTATACCGTCCAGCTATCGGTCAGGTCATATTCTGCCTTCGCCATGCCGAATTCGCTTTCGATATCGCTATAGCCCCACTTCTGGCTGTAGTTTTTGCTGTTGTCCGGCAGCGCCGGGACGAAATCCACGCCGCTGATATTGACGCCCATCGTACCGCCGTGGAACGTTTTCTTCTGGTAGCCGAAATCCAGCGAGGAGCGGAAACGGTCGCCACGGTAATCAAGTCCCAGCGAAGCCAGCGTGGTACGGCGTTTATCGTTATCGATAGCGCCTTCACCCTCGCGATGCACCAGGTTGACCCGGGCGCCGAACTGGTTGTTGTCGCCGAAACGCCGCCCAAGGTCGAGGGTGCCGCCCACCTGAGAATCAGAGGTATAGTCGAGGCCAACGCGCGCGGTCGGCAGATCTTCCGCCCGTTTCGGCTCAAGGTTAATCATCCCGCCGACGCCGCTGCTGGCCGCACCGTTAAGCAGGCTATTGGCCCCTTTAAAGATTTCAACGCGCTCCAGCATCTGGGTGTCCATCACCTGACGCGGCACCACGCCCGCCAGGCCGCCAATGGTCATATCGTCGCCATCGAGCTTAAACCCGCGGATTCGATAGGTCTCGGCGAAGTTGCCGTAGCCCTGTACGGCCTGCACGCCAGCGTCGTTACTGACGACATCGGCGATGGTTTTCGCCTGCTGATCCTGAATCAGTTTCGAGGTATAGCCGATAACGTTAAAAGGAACGTCCATCGCCTTTTGTTCGCCAAGCATCCCCAGACGACCGCCGTGAGCGATCTGCCCGTCGAGGAATGCCGGAACCACCAGGTCGCCGCCGGATTTAAAATCGCTGGTTTCGTTAGCCTCGACGATCAGAGTCTCTTCGCCAGGCTGCTTCGCGGCCACCGCCGCCTGGCTGGCGGCGCCGATGGCTAAGACCAGCAGCGTTTTACGCAGCGGGAAGGATGAATAGAGCGTGGTGTGCATAATTTGCCCCGTGGATGAGGATAAATGAATCAAAGGGCCCGTCGTCGGACCCGTTATTTTTATTGCGCGTTCAGGTCAATGCGTACGACGCTGTCCGGGCCTTTTGTGGAGTGGTCTTTATTGAAGGGCTGTTTGACGGTGACAAACAGCGTCTGACCATCGGCGGAAAGCAGCATACTGTTAGGATTGGCCGGTAACGCCCAGCTTTTCTTCAGCGTGTAGCGGCTGGCGTCAAGGCTGATGACCTTGCCGGATTCTCGCTGTGAAATATAAATTTCCTGGCGTTTCTTATTGAACTGCACCGCCAGCGAATCGCCGACGTCGAGCTGTTTAAGCAGCTTGCCGCTGTGGATATCCAGCACCAGCGTGGTTTTCGCTTTCGAGTTATCGGTCACGAACAGGCGGCCGGTGTCGCTATCTTCAGCCATATTAAGGAGCAGCGCTGGCTTGTCGCCCAGTGGCTTCCAGCGCTGTTCAATGCGCTGGTTATCTGGGTTGATCACCAGAATTTCACCGCTGCCGTTAGCGGCATATACGCGCCCGGTTTGTGCGGAGTAGTGCAGGCCGGTCATCCATTTACCGGTATTTGCAATGCGTGTTTTCAGCTTCAGGGAGGTGGCATCAACCACCCAGATTTGCGCCGGGTCGGCGACCGCGCCAACGTAGAGAGTATTGTTCAGCAACAGCAGCTGACGCGCCCCATAAGGGCGTCCTTTTTCATTGCGCTCGCTGAACAGCAGGCGGTTTTTGACCTTGCCGGTAGCGGTATCGATAGCGCTGATGCCGCCGTCCAGCGAATTGCTGACATAAAGCGTTTTACCATCCGCAGAGAGCTGCAAAGCGAAGTTTTTCAGATCGGTATGCGTCAGGCCGATGGTGTTGAGGGTTTGCGGATCCAGTGTGTAAACCGCCCCACCCTGCACATGTTTAAAGCCTTCGGCGCTGGCGACGTACAGCGCATCACCCTGCGGGCTTAGCGCCATCTCGTACAGTCCTTCCGCTAGCTGGCGCTGCAGCGGTTGCGCCACGTTAGGGGCTGGAGAGTCGATAACCGATTGGGAAACGGCAGAGGAATGATGCGTCGCGCAGCCGCTTAACGCCGCACTGATGGCCAGCATCAACGCCGGAAGTGTGTATTTCATTGGATCAACCCTATAAAAAATCAATGACCCGATGGACGCGCAGCGGCCGATATTGTGTGTTTCCAGCCTGCTGTCTTTACGTCACCCTACGCCTTCGCGACTCTTTGTGAACGACTCACTGGCGCAGCTCGAACCTTGCCTGACATGCAAATAAAAAAGAGAATGAGAACTATACGCATTATCTAATGTCAGGCAAGCCCTGGCGGGCAAAAAAGATAATCTGCTAATTTTTTTTACGGCAATGGCGGATAACGGGGGGAAGAAAGGATCCGCGAAGGGAAAAAGAGTCCCGGAAGCGAGGCAGTGCCCCCTCCCGGTTTCAGGGCCAGAAGGCGCAGGATGTGTCGCCCATCTGGCGCAAAACGACAAATGCCTGCGCTATTTCGCTGAGCGGCGGTTAATAGCGCACCATCACCGACTTCAGCTCCGTGTAGTCATCGATAAACGCGCTGCCGAATTCGCGCCCGATGCCCGAGCCCTTCATGCCGCCGAACGGTACCGCCGGGTCGAGGAAAGTATGCATATTGACCCACACGATGCCGGCCTCAATCGCCTCCGAGTAGCGTAGCGCCAGGCGAATATTATCCGACCAGACGCTGGCCGCCAGGCCATACGGCGAGGCATTGATCCGCGCCAGCGCCTCGTCTTCACTGTGATAACCGATAAAACTGCACACCGGGCCGAAGGTCTCCTCGCGCATCAGGGTGCTCTCTTCGCTGCGCACTTTGACCGCCGTCGGCTGCAGGAAATAGCCCTCCCCCGGCAGGGCTTCGCCGCCGCAGACGATGGTATCGCCCTCGTCGCGCGCGGTCTGAATGAGCCGCAACACTTTGTCATACTGCTGGCGGTTGGCCAGCGGCCCCATCAGCGTGCGCTCATCCAGCGGCGATCCCGGCGCGAAGGCGCTGAGCTTATCTTTCAGCAGCGCCAGCACCGCATCCAGTTTACCCTGCGGCAGATAAAAGCGCTCCGCGGCGGCGCAAATCTGCCCCTGGTTCAGGTAGCCGGCTTCCAGAATGCCGTTGACCATCGCCTCCGGCGTCAGATCATCCAGGAACAGCGCGGCGTTTTTGCCCCCCAGCTCAAGGGTCACCCGTTTACCTGACGCACTGGCCGACTGCTGGACTTTCTCGCCAGTGGCCACCGAGCCAGTGAAGCTCACCTTGGCGCAGGCCGGATGGGTAATCAGCCGCTGAGCAATCTCGCCGCCGGCGCCGTTGACCACGTTAATCACCCCGTCCGGAATACCCACCGCTTTCGCCAGCTCCGCCACGCGCAGCAGCGTCAGCGGCGTATACTCGCTCGGCTTGAGAACAATGGTGCAGCCGCAGACCAGGGCCGCCGCCAGCTTCCAGACGGCAATCATGATGGAGAAGTTCCACGGCACGATGCCCACCACTACCCCCAGCGGCTGACGGCGAGTGAAGGCGGTATATTTCTCCCCGGCCATCGACGGCAGCGACACATTCAGGGTTTCGCCGGTGACTTTCCCCGCCCAGCCGGCGAAGTAGCGCAGGAAAGCGACCGATTGATCCAGCTCGAGCATGCGCGCCAGCGTGATGGTCTTGCCGGAGCAGAGACTTTCCAGCTGCGCCAGCGCTTCGCGATGCTCAGCCAGGGCATCCGCCAGCTTCAGCAGCAAGGTTCCGCGCGCCAGCGTCGGCATTTCGCGCCACTGATTAAACGCCTGGCGGGCACTCTCTACCGCGCGATCCGCCTGGTCGCTATCCGCCGCGGTGACCTCGGCGATCGCCCGCCCGGTGGCAGGGTTGATCACCGCAAACGGCGCGCCGCGGCCCGCCTCTCGCTCACCGGCGATAAACTGCCCGTGCGGCTGGCGTAAAAAGGCGGTCACTTCCGCCAGTAAGGTTATCTCGCTCATCGTCAGTACCCGTTTTTTCAGCAACGTTGGCCCATCACAGCACGGCTTCCCGCCGCCGCCTATCGTTCTAAAGAACGTCATTCTTCCGGACGATATTCAACGCCCGCGCGGCGTGCTGTGATGAGGCACTTGAGCGAGGCAAGACCACAGGGTAACGCGATGAACATCAAAATCGATGCGCTGAACTACTACGGCGCGACGAAGAAATACCACCTCCATTTTCCGGCGCTGCGGGAAGATATTGAAGCCGACGTGGTGATTATCGGCGGCGGCTTCTCCGGTATTAACACCGCCCTTGAGCTGGCGGAACAGGGCATCACCAACGTGGTGGTGCTGGAAGCGCGCCATCTCGGCTATGGCGGCACCGGGCGCAACGGCGGCCAGGTGATGGCCGGTATCGGTCACGACATCGAAGCGGTGAAAAAGCACGTCGGCAAAGAGGGGCTGGAAACGCTGTTTAAAATCGCCAACCTTGGCGCGGGCATCATTCGCGAACGCATCCGCAAATATAATATCGACGCCGATTTCGTCCCCGGCTACGGCTATCTCGCTTATAACCAGCGGCAACTGAAAACGCTGCGCCAGTGGGAGAAGGAGTTTAAGGCTGCCACCCCGGATGAAGAGATCGAGCTGTATACCGGGAAAGAGGTGCAGCAGGTGGTGGGCTCCGAGGTCTACTGCGGCGCGCTGAAACATATGGGCGGCGGCCAGATCCATTCGCTCAATATGCTCCTCGGCTCGGCGCAGGCCGCCCATTCGCTGGGAGTGAAGATCTTCGAATCCTCGCCGGTGGTGGAGGTGAATTACGGCAAACAGGTGCGGGTACGTACCGCGATGGGCAGCGTCAAAGCCGCCAAACTGCTGTGGGCCTGCGACAGCTTCCTCAACAATATGGAGCCGGAGATCTACAACAAAACGCTGGTCACCTACTCCTATCAGGTATCGACCGAGCCGCTCTCCGATGAACTGATCGAGCGCATCAGCCCGCTGCGCGGCGCCTTCAGCGATATTCGCCCGGTGATTAACTACTACCGCGTCACCCGGGAAAACCGCCTGCTGTTCGGCAGCGCCACCCGCTTTGTGGAGTATACGCCGAACGATTTCGCCGCCTGGAACCGCACACTGCTGGCGGAGGTCTTCCCCTATTTGAAGGATGTGAAGATCGATTTCGCCTGGGGCGGGCCAATGGCCTGTAGCGCCAATCTGTTTCCACAGATCGGCACGCTACGCGATCACAACAACGTCTTTTACGTCCAGGGGTACTCCGGCTTCGGCGTCACCCCATCGCACATCGTGTGCAAAATCCTCGCCGAAGGGATCAACGGCGGTTCAGACCGCTATCGTCTGCTGAGCAGCATCCCCCACGCGACCATCCACGGCCGTGACAGCCTGCGCCTGCTGCTGGTCACCGCCGGAAAATTGATGCATCAAACCGCCGGTTTCTGGAAAGGCCGGAGTTAACCAGGAGAACGCTATGCACGCTTTTAAACTTAAACACCCGGTGCCCGACCTGCAGCCAATCGGCAGCGTCAGCCTGCTCGGCGCGACGCCGACCGCCGGCGACCCGCAGGTGGCCGGGGCGATGATCTACGGCGAGCCGCAGGATGCCTTTACCTGCGGACTGTTTTCGTCCACTGAGGGGAGCTTTACCATGACCTATCCGTTTACCGAACACGCCACCGTGCTGGAAGGCGAAGTGGAGTTGACCGTCGCCGGCGGTGAACCGCAGCGCTTTGCGCCAGGCGATAGCTGGTTTGTTAAACAGGGCACCGAAGTGGAGTGGAAAATCCTGACGCCGCGCTTTGTGAAGCACTACCTGGCGAACGTCGAGACGCGCTAACGCGCTGATACTGCCCGGCAGCGCAGGGGGGACCCGGAGGCGACGCATTGTGCCTTCTCCGGGCTACCAAATCGCACAGCGCTGTAGCCCCGGTAAGCGGCAGCGCCACCGGGGGTTTTGAGGCCGCCAACACCGGCAGTTTCAGTCAGCATGGTGAATAAATTACAGGCAGGCCGCGCGGACCGTAGGCCGGGTAAGGCGCTAGCCGCCACCCGGCAGAAACAGGCGCAACGTGGCAAGACGGATGGCCCCGGTTTTCGGGGTCATCTTGTTTATCCACCCTCACATTCATGGACTGCGTCACAGAATCATGCGCCACCCTCCACCTTCCGGACGATATTCGTTGAGCAGGATGCCCGCCTAAATTATGACTATCCGGGAGTGGCGCTGGCTATTCCCTGCCCTACCCCATTATTGTGCAGAGGTTGACTATGTTTAGTAACAGACTTGCCAGCCATCTTGAGCGCGGCGTCGTCGGCTTCCCGACCACCCTCGCCAGCTCCGTCGGGCTGATTATGGCCAGCCCGGTGATCCTGACGGTGACCAGCGGCTTCGGCATGGGTGGCGATACCTTCGCGCTGGCGGTGCTGCTGGCCTTTATTATGATGCAGGCGCAGGTCACCACCTTTGCCGAGGCGGCGACGCTCATTCCCACCACCGGTTCGGTGTACGACTATATCTCCTGCGGCATGGGCCGCTTTTTCGCTATCACCGGCGCGCTGTGCGCCTATCTGATCGTCCATATTTTCGCCGGGACGGCGGAGACGATCCTGGCGGGCATTATGGCGCTGGTGAACTTCGAATCGATCAACGCCCAGATGGCCGCTCACCAAAACACCTGGATGGTGGGCGTCGGCATGGTGGTGATTTTCGGCCTGCTGAACGCCATCGGCGTGGAAATCTTCGGCAAGGTCGAAGTGGTGCTGACCTTCGGCATGTGGACCACGCTGACCATTTTCGGCCTGTGCGGCATTTTTATGGCGCCGGTGACTCATCTTTCCGGCTGGTTCGGCACGCCGCTGAACGTTAGCGATATCAACGGCCTGTTCGGCTATATCGGCATGGCGATGTTTATGTTCGTCGGTTGCGAACTGGTGACGCCGATGGCGCCGGAGATCAAACAGGCCCACCGCACCATACCGCGGGCGATGGCGCTGGGCCTGCTGGGGGTCGCCAGCTGCATGTTTATCTACGGTGCGGCGATCAACCGCCAGGTGGAGAATACCGTGCTCGACGCGGCCAACAACGTCCATCTGCTGGATACGCCGATGGCGATCCCGGCCTTCGCCGAGCGGGTGATGGGCCACGCCGGCCAGTACTGGCTGGGGGTCGGGCTGCTGCTGGCGGGCTGCGCCACCATCAATACGCTGATGGCCGCCGTGCCGCGCATTATCTACGGTATGGCGCTGGACGGCGCGCTGCCCCGCTTCCTGACCTGGCTGCATCCGCGCTTTAAAACGCCGGTAATCGCCATCGCCATCGGGGTGGCGATCCCCTGCCTGCACGCCTGGTATCTGAACGGCGATCTGGACCGCATCGTGCCGCTGATCCTCGCCGCGGTCTGCGCCTGGGGCGTCGCCTATCTGCTGGTGACGCTGTCGGTGGTGATGCTGCGCATTCGCCGCCCGGACCTGCCGCGCGCCTACCGCTCGCCGTGGTTCCCACTGCCGCAGATTATCTCCAGCGTCGGCATTATCATCGCTATCGTCAATATCACCCCGCCGGGGATGGACAGTCGCCAGGTGCTGGTGCCGTTCGGCATTATGCTCGGCCTGACCGCCGCCTACGCCCTGTTCTGGACGGTGTGCGTGCAGCGCGTCAATCCGTTCAAGCCGCTGGTGGTGGAAGAGGTAGTGGAGCGCGCCATCAACAACTACGAAAAACAGACCCGCGGGGAGATGACGCCAGATGTCCTCCGTCCCCTGGTTTGAAACGCCGTTAATGAACGCGGTGCAGCGCGATCTGGCCGGCTGGCCCTGCGAAAAGCTGAGCGAGCGCAGCGCGCTGCTGCGCTTGAACAACGCCACCGCCGTGACCTTCAGCGTGCGTCAGAAGCGGCTGTTTATGGCCAGCATTCACAGCTGCGAGTTTGTCGTCGAGGGGCCGGTGACCCGGCCCGTGCGCGGTAACATTCGCGCCCATCAATCCGGCTGGTGGAAACGCCAGCCGATCCGCTTTATCGGCGGCAAAGGCAGCGAGGTACTCGCCGGCTATCTCAATGGTTTCCCTAATCTCCAGCAGACCTTAAGCGAGCTGGACTACCGCCGCTTTTCGCTGACCTTTGACGGTCGCGGCTGGCGCTGCAGCATTGAACCCTGGGCCGCCAGCGAAGTGGTCTGTAAAATGCCGCCGCTGCGCCGTTATCTGCGGCTGGAAGCGCAGCAGCGGATGCTGCTGCTCAGCGTGCTGGCGATGATCGATCAGGCAGTAAGTCAGTGGATGCGCGGTGAAATCGTAGAAGAGAAAGCATTGACTTCCCCGCCATCACCGCGGGGAAGCTGAGGCGTTTTATAGCAGGCCAAACTGCTGCGCCAGCCGATCGAGAGCCTGCCTCTGGAACTGCGCAAACTCCGCCCGCGGCTGTTGTTGTTGAATAAATTCCCGCAGCGGATCCTGGACCTCGGTGCGGATGCCGCTCAGAGCCTCCATCACCGCCAGGCCGCAGAACGGCACGTAGGATTCGGCGTAGCCGCCTTCGTGCACCATCACCAGTTTCCCGCCGCACAGGCGATCCGCCGCCTGCTGGACCTGTTCAGTCATCGCCCGGAAGCTGTCGCTGTGCAGCTGCATGCGCGCCAGCGGATCCATGGCGTTGGCATCATAGCCGCAGGCGATGATAATCAGCTCCGGCTCAAAGCGCGCCAGCGCCGGAATAACGATGGTTTCCAGCGCATAGCGCCAGCTGTCATCCCCCGCGCCGGCCAGCAGCGGAATATTGATGTTGTAACCCTCCCCCGCCCCCACGCCGCGATCGTCCTCACCAGAGTAGCCCGGCGGGAAGCAGCCGTCCTGATGCAAGGAGATAGTCAGCACGTCGTCGCGCTGCAGGTAGATATGCTGGGTGCCGTTGCCGTGATGAACGTCCCAGTCAATGATCGCCACCTTGCCGAGCCCGAGCAGCGCTTTCGCTCGCTCCACGGCAATGGGGATATTGGCGAGAAAACAGAAGCCCATCGACTGGTCCGGCAGGCAGTGGTGTCCGGGCGGACGCGACAGCGAATAGGCGTTATCCAGTTCCCCCTTCAGCACCGCTTCCACCGCCGCGCAGGCCAGCCCGGCGGAAAGACAGGCGATTTCATAACTGCCCGGCCCCAGCGGCGCCTCTTTGCCCAGCATGCCGCCGCCGTTATCGCTTATCGCCTTGAAGCGCTCCAGATAACTGTCGGGATGGATCCGCCGCAGGTCCGCAAGGCTCGCCGGCGCCGCGCTGCGCAGCGCCAGCTGCGGCGTCAGCCCGGAGACATCCATCAGGTTTTTCATCCGCCGTTTGGTCTCCGGCGATTCGGCATGACCGCCGCCGGCGGGTGGCTGTACCCACCCGCCCACCGGCAGCGTCACTGCGTGCAGCCCGGTACTGTGCCAGAAACAACGTTCATCAAAGAAGAAACCGGTTTTTCTTTTCACTCTATCCTCCCGTGGGCTAACCCTTCCCGGCGGCGGAAGCCGCCACAATTAAAATCAGTGACAGCAGCGCGCAGACACCTGCCGCCGCCAGCAGCGGGTCGGCGCTGGCGAAGCGTTGCAGTAAGGCCCCCGCGAGCGCCGGGCCGGCCGCCATGCCACCGCCGATCACCAGATTGATGCTGTTCATCAGCCGACCGCTGTTATCGAGCCCGGCGACGCGGGCGAGAATAAAAGGCAGCACGAAGGTCCAGGTGAACTTAAACAGCAGCGCCGCGATGGCGTAGCGCGCCAGCAGCGGCTGGCCAACCAGCAGCCCGACGCTGACGATCAGCAGGCCGTAGCCCAGCCACACCGGTAAGCGATCGTCGCGCCGGGTGCCGCGCAGGGCCGCGCCGCCGGCGCCGATAATGCCGCAAACCGTCGCCGCCGCCAGCACCAGCCCCACCTGCGTCGGGCTCAGCCCCGCCGTGCTGCCGATGGTGCCGATAAAGGTCCACACTGCGCTGAGGCTGATATAGAAAGTGAGCACCGCCAGCACCGCCAACGCCTGACGCCACAGCGCCGTCGACGGCTGCTGGCGGGAGGCAGAGAGCGGTTGAAAGCGCGGCGGGAAAGCGGAGACCAGCGGCAGGCAGCAGAGCATGATGGCGGCGAGGATCAGATACACCACCTTCAGGCCAAAGGTCGCGAACAGGCCGGGCAGAGCCAGCAGGCCAAGCATCCCCAACAGTAGTTGCCCGAGCACCCAAAAGGCGTAGACCCGCGACGGGTTCGGCGTTCCCGCCGCGCAGCTGATGCACAGAATCATCAGCGTGCCGCCCGCCAGCGAGGCGATAAAGCGCGCCGCCAGCAGCGTCTCATACTGGGTGACCACCGCCGAGGCGAGGTTGGCGGTCAGAAACACCGCCCCGGCCGTCAGGGCGACCCGCCGCCAGTCGAGGCGACTCATCCACCACCACGCCGGGAGCGTCGCCAGGCTCATCGCCCCCAGCTCCGCTGAGAACAGCCAGCCTACCTGCCCGGGTTTTAGCTGCCATTCGCTGGCCAGCTGCGCCGCCACCGCCGGCGCGGTCATCAGAATACCCGGCGCAATAGCGGCAAAAATCACAATCGCCGCCAGCAAACGCAGGGACACCACCAGCCCGGCGTGCCGGGAAAGCGCATTATCAGTGACAGGTGTACTCGACATCGTAGGGCGTGCTCCGGTCAAAAAAGCCTCCCCCCGGAGGATCCTCCAGGGAGTGATACCCACAGGCATCAGGAAAACGCCGTGTTGCCACGGCGCGCGCGGGATGTGAAAGTCAGATCACAGATGCAGCGTACGCTGAGCAGCCGGCATCCAGGTTCGGGAAACCAGTTCGGTACGATTGACCACTTCGGTCTTGGCGAAGATATTGCGCAGGTGCGTTTTCACCGTCGAGAGCGAGATATCCAGCTGGCGGGCAATCAGCTTATTACTGGCCCCTTCGCGCACCATGCCGACGATTTCCCGCTCTTTGGCGGTCAGGATAGCGGGCAGGTCATCTTCTTCCTGCAGGCAGTCGCGGATCGCCAACTCCACCAGCGGCAGCACCGCCTGGGCCCGATGACGCTCTTCGCTGGAAAAAGGCACGTCGCGCATCAGCGAGATACCGGCGATGATCCGCCGCTCGCGGCGGATGAAGATCTCGGTCATGTCACGCACGTTATTCGGCAACATAAATTCATGATAATAATGCCGGTTGCGATCGCAGAGCCGCGGCGTCATCGCCGCCACGGTGGTGTTCTGGTGGCTAAAGTGCGCCGGTAAATGCGGATCCAGCGGCTGGAAGTTTTCCAGATATTGTTGGTGCGTATTATCGGAAATATTATGCAATATATAGTTTTCGGGTTTTAACCGGTTATTTACTCGATAAAACACCGCTGAAGTCAGTGGAATTAACTGAGAAATAGTCTGTAAACAACGGGCTATTATCGCATCATTACGGCTGGCTTTTAACAAAGCAGACATGATAGGGCCTCCCCGTCGAGATGATGGTGCATGACACATGGATGACTACCGATAATTGAAGCATACATTTCACATTTAAGTAACACAATCATTAACATATTAACAATGTGATAGCCGTTACAAAATTTTCAGCAATGCATTGTTATATAAAGCATTTAAAAAACACACTCGCCATGCCTTACGATAGCGGCGTTAAAACATAAACAAAAAAGATTAATACCCGGCGTACCTGCCTCTGGTGATAAAAAAACCCTATCCCGGACGCGTCTCTCTCATCCTTAAGAACGATGGATTTCTGTTTTTTTTCACTTATACCCTTAACAGGATGCCATTAATTTTCGCCGCGGCTTAATCATGTGATTACGCCTGACCCGCTGTTGCCAAAATAATAGCAACAGCGCCGGTCATTAACCGAGGATAAGCCGATGCTGAATATCGCCGCCCTGCGCCAGCAGCAAATTCCGCTGGCCGCTGAGCCGCGCTCGCCGGTGCCGTTTCATATTCTGATGAAGCCGATTGGCCCCGCCTGCAATCTCGCCTGCCGCTACTGCTATTACCCCCAGGATGAAACGCCGGTCAACAAGATGGACGAGGCGCGGCTGGAGCAGTTTATCCGCCGCTACATCGCGGCCCAGCCCGTCGGCGCGCGGGAAATCAACTTTGTCTGGCAGGGCGGTGAGCCGCTGCTGGCCGGCCTGAGCTTTTACAAAAAAGCGCTCGCCCTGCAGGCGCGTTATGCCCCCGACGGCGTCACCATCAGCAACAGTCTGCAGACCAATGGCACGCTGATCAACGACGCCTGGTGCCGGCTGTTCCGCGAGCATCGCTTTATTATCGGCTTGAGCCTCGAAGGCAGCGAAGCGCTACAGGACCAGCATCGTCCGGATAAACGCGGCCGGGCCAGCTGGCCGGCGGCACTGCGCGGCATCGGCTTTCTCCACCAGCATCAGGTGGATTTTAACCTGCTGGTGGTGGTGCATAACGAGATGGCGGCCCACGCGGCGGCGATTTATGACCGGCTGGTCAGCCTCGGCGCGCGCTATCTACAGTTTCAGCCGCTGATGAGCGAAGGCGCAGCGTTGCGCGAGGGCTATCAGCTGAGTGCCGATAACTGGGGGCGTTTTATGGTCGGCATCTGGCGGCAGTGGCAGAAGCGCTGCGACAAGGGGCGGGTGTTCGTCATCAATATCGAGCAGGCGTGGGCGCAGTACTTCACTCACACCAGCGGCAGCTGCGTGCACAGCGCCCGCTGCGGCAGCAATCTGGTGATGGAGCCCGACGGAGAGCTCTACGCCTGCGACCATCTGATCAACGCCGAACATCGGCTGGGCCGCCTTGACGACATGACGCTGGCGCACGCGGTCGACGCCTCGGTGCAGCTGCCTTTCGGTCAGCAGAAAAGCCTGCGCCGCGAATGCCAGACCTGCGCGGTCAAAATGGTCTGCCAGGGCGGCTGCCCGGCGCATCTGAACGCCGCGGGCAACAACCGCCTCTGCGGCGGCTACTACCGCTTCTTTAGCGAAATTCTGGCGCCCGTGCGCCCCTTTTCCCGCGACCTTCAAGGGCTACAAGCCTGGCGGGCCGCGTTTGTCGGGGCCGCGCATCCGGCGTAGCCCATTGCTCTGAAAGTGATACCCGCAGAAACAGGAGAATCCGTTGTGAATAAAACAGCCATGGCCGCGGCGGTCAGTGTGATCCTCGCCGGTGGCGCGCACGCCGCCCAGCAAGAGCGTCCGAACGTCATCGTGATTATCGCCGATGATATGGGCTACTCTGACATCAGCCCCTTCGGCGGCGAAATCCCCACCCCCAACCTGCAGGCGATGGCCGAGTAGGGGATGCGCATGAGCCAGTATTACACCTCGCCGATGTCGGCCCCGGCGCGTTCGATGCTGCTCACCGGTAACAGCAACCAGCAGGCCGGGATGGGCGGTATGTGGTGGTACGACAGCACCATTGGCAAGGAGGGCTACGAGCTGCGGCTGACCGACCGCGTCACCACCATGGCCGAGCGCTTTAAAGACGCGGGCTATAACACCCTGATGGCCGGCAAGTGGCACCTCGGTTTTGTTCCCGGCGCCACGCCGAAGGACCGCGGCTTTAACCACTCCTTCGCCTTTATGGGCGGCGGCACCAGCCATTTTAACGACGCCGTCCCGCTCGGGACCGTTGAAGCCTTCCACACCTACTACACCCGCGACGGCGAGCGCGTCTCCCTGCCGGACGATTTCTACTCCAGCGAGGCCTACGCCCGGCAGATGAATAGCTGGATTAAAGATACGCCGCCGGAACAACCGGTCTTCGCCTGGCTGGCCTTCACCGCCCCGCACGACCCGCTGCAGGCCCCCGACGAGTGGATCAAGCGCTTCAAAGGCCAGTATGAGCAGGGTTACGCCGAGGTCTATCGCCAGCGCATCGCCCGCCTGAAAGCGCTGGGAATTATCCATGACGACACCCCGCTGCCGCACCTTGAACTGGATAAAGAGTGGGAGGCGCTGACCCCGGAGCAGCAGAAATATACGGCGAAAGTGATGCAGGTGTATGCGGCGATGATCGCCAATATGGACGCGCAAATCGGCACCCTGATGGAAACACTGAAGCAGACCGGGCGCGATAAAAATACCCTGCTGGTCTTTTTAACCGATAACGGCGCCAACCCGGCGCAGGGTTTCTACTACGAATCTACCCCGGAATTCTGGAAGCAGTTCGATAACCGCTATGACAACATCGGCCGCAAAGGCTCGTTTGTCTCCTACGGCCCCCACTGGGCCAACGTCAGCAACGCCCCCTACGCCAACTACCATAAGACCACCAGCGCCCAGGGCGGGATTAACACCGACTTTATGATCGCCGGTCCCGGGATCACGCGCCACGGTCACATCGACGCCTCGACGATGGCGGTGTACGACGTAGCGCCGACCCTGTATGAATTCGCCGGTATCGATCCGAACAAATCGCTGGCGAAGAAGCCGGTGTTGCCGATGATCGGCGTCAGCTTTAAGCGCTATCTCACCGGCGAAGTACAGGCGCCGCCGCGCGGGAAATACGGCGTTGAGCTGCACCATCAGGCGGCGTGGGTCGATGGTGAATGGAAGCTGCGGCGGCTGGTGCCGCGGGGCCTCACCGCCGGTGACGCGCCGTGGCAGCTGTTTAATCTGCACGACGACCCGCTGGAGACCCATGACGTCGCGGCCCAACATCCCGATCGGGTCAAAGCGATGAGCGAGGCCTACGAGGCGTTCGCCAGACGCACCATGGTCACCCGGGCGCAGGGCAAGATGATCGATTACGTCGGTATCGACAGCAAAACCGGGCGCTATCTGGCGGTCGATCCCGCCACCATGAAGCCGGTTCCGGCGCCGCAGGCGATCCCGGTGAGCGAGATCCATTAACCCCGCGGCTATCGTTCTTCCGGGCGATAGCCGGGAGCTGACGCGCTTTTTAAGGTAATCGGAAACCCCATTACAGGAGAGAGCGAATGGCGAGAGTCGTGGTGATCACCGGCGGCGGAACCGGAATTGGCGCCGCCTGCGCGCGGCTGATGCGCGCCGCGGGCGACCGGGTGTTTATTACCGGACGGCGCGAGGCGCCATTGCAGGCTGTCGCCGATGAGACCGGCGCCACGGCGCTGATGGGCGATGCCGCCGACGGAGAGGTGTGGCGCCAGCGGCTGTTGCCGGCCATTCTCGACCAGAGCGGCGGTGTTGATGTCCTCATCTGCAGCGCCGGCGGGATGGGCAACAGCCCCGCCGCCGAGACCAGCGACCGCCAGTGGCGCGAGGCGCTGGACGGCAATCTCACCAGCGCCTTCGCCAGCGTTCGCGCCTGCCTGCCCTCGCTGATTACCCGCCGTGGCAACGTGCTGTTTGTCGCCTCCATCGCCTCGCTGGCCGCCGGTCCGCAGGCCTGCGGCTACGTCACCGCCAAACACGCCTTAATCGGCCTGATGCGCTCCGTCGCCCGCGATTACGGTCCCCAAGGGGTGCGCGCCAACGCCGTCTGCCCCGGCTGGGTCACCACGCCGATGGCGGATGAAGAGATGCTCCCGCTGATGCAGGCGGAAGGGCTATCGTTGACTGAGGCTTATCAGCGAGTCTGTCGCGACGTTCCGCTGCGCCGCCCCGCCAGCCCCGAGGAGATAGCCGAGGCTTGTCAGTTTCTCTGTTCGCCGCAGGCCGCCATCATCAGCGGCGCCACGCTGGTCGCCGACGGCGGCGCCAGTATCGTCGATGTTCCCACTCTGGCGTTTGCCTAACGCCCTACTCTGTTCAGGAGCCCCTATGACTTCAGAAGCCGTATTTATCCAGGTCGGCGCGCTGGCCGATGGTTTTGCGCCACACGGTAATTTACTCGCCACCGCCAGCCTGCCCGCAGGCGAGCGCTTTACCTTTTATGTCGCCGGAAGTGAGCCGCAGCAGTTGATCATCGAAGATGAGCAGACGCTAAGCTGGAACGGCAAGCGCGCCCCCTGGCGGGCGACCGCCCTGCGCCCGGATATTCTGTTTATCGACTTCCTTGATCCGGAGCGGAATAACGCCAGCATCAGCGCGGTATGCAACCTGACGCAGCGCAATGCCACCCTGGTCTACGGCCAGCTGCCGGACGAAGCCGCCGCGCGGCTGGACGCTTTCAGCCGGGTAGAGCGAGGCCTGCCGCTGACCGCGGTAGAAGCGCGCTTTGTCTTCGCCCGCCTGGATGCGCAGCCGGGGCCGCTGCCGGGCTTTACCACTGCGCTGGTCGGCATGCGCAATCAGTACACCTACAGCCCGACTGAGCGCTATGAGCACATCTATCTCAACGATAATTTTTACGCCTGGCAATGTCTGGACGGCGTGGAAAAGGGGCTGGCGGATGTCGATCGCTGCCACTATGTGCAGGTGGCTGAGGATCTCTATTTGTTCGTCTGGCGGGAGAAAATCATTCCCACGCTGGGGGTGATCCTGATCGATCTTCAGCAGATGCGCACCGACGGCAAGATCATGGGCTATCAGGGCAGCGACTTCGGCGCCCTCAGCAATTTCCCGGTCGGCGCCAGCGCGAAGATCCTCAACCTCACCCGCCATCAGGAATAAAGGGCCGCCGCCGGGCACGCTTTCAGGCCCCCTGCCCGTCATGTTGCCGGGTGGCGGCTACGCCTTACCCGGCCTACGGGGTCCTCTCACAGGCTGATACATCGTAGGCCCGGCAAGCGCAGCGCCGCCGGGCGATGACAGCGGGTACGGAGCCGCTTTATGCCGGGTGGCGGCTGCGCCTGACCCGGCCTACAGGGTTCGTGCGACCTGTCCTTGATTTACCCACTTGCACGACTGAAACTGCCGGTGCTGACGGCCTCAAAATCGCTGAGACGTTCCCGGAAGGCCGGGGCAGCCCGCATGGATGCGGGCTGAGGGCCGTGTTTTGCACGGACGCTGCCTCGGCCCGACCCGAAGCCTGCAGGGATAAGTCGAAGGGACCGCGCAGCGGCGATTTTGCTGGCCGGAGCCCGGGGGTACAGGGGGCGGCGGCGACTGGCCGCCCCCTGTGCGCTCCCAGCGCCATGAAAGACATAACGCAGAAGACATATCGGGAGCGCAATCTGTCCGGAAATCACATAGAAGTTGTAGCCCTGCCAGGCGCATTGCAAACAGGGAAATTGACGATTGTGCCGTTATTTCGCCGGGTGGCGGCTGCGCCTTACCCGGCCTGCGGTCCGCGCCATTTGTCCACCCTCTCCCCGCCGGGAAGAGGGCGTGACTCAGGCGCTGGCGCTATCCAGTCGCGCCACCTGCTCCGCGCTCAGGCTCAGCGCCGCCGCGCGGGCAAAACTTTCCACCTGGGCCACGCTGGTGGCGCTGGCGATCGGCGCGGTCACCCCTTCGCGGCCGATCAGCCACGCGAGGGCCACTTCCGCCGGCTTCGCCCCCTGCTCATCCGCGACCGCCACCAGGGTATCGATAATCCGCATCCCGCGCGGATTCAGGTACTTACCAATCCCCCCTCCGCGCTGGCTCTGCGCCAGATCCGACGGCTGACGGTACTTACCGGTTAAGAATCCCGAGGCCAGGCTGTAGTAGGTCACCACCCCGATATCGCGGCTGACGCAGAGATCGCACAGCGCGCCTTCAAACGCGGAGCGGTGATAGAGGTTATATTCCGGCTGCAGCACCTGCCAGGCAGGCAAGCCGCCCTTGCGCGCTACCTCCAGCGCCCCCGCCAGCTGCATTGCATCGAGGTTAGAGGCCCCCATCGCGCGAATTTTCCCCGCCTGTTGCAGGCTGTGGAAAGCCTCCAGCGTTTCCGCTACCGGGGTTTGCGGATCCGGCCAGTGGGAAAAATAGAGGTCGATATAGTCGGTATTGAGGCGGCGCAGGGAGTCGTCTACCGCCTGCTGGATCCAGGCTTTGCTGAGTCCCTTATGGCCGGGAAGGCCGAGATCGGAGCCGACTTTGGTGAAGATTTTGACCTTATCGCGCATGCCGGGACGCGCCTGCAGCCAGCGGCCAATAATGGTTTCGGATTCGCCGCCCTGGTTGCCCTCTGCCCAGCGGGAATAAACATCCGCCGTATCGATAGCGTCAAAGCCGTGGTCAACAAAAGCATCAAGAAGGGCAAAACTGGTTTTTTCATCAATGGTCCAGCCAAAGACGTTACCGCCAAACACTAACGGGGCGATGGAAAATCCGGTTTTGCCCAAGGGACGTGTCATCATGCCGAGTACTCCTTAGCTTATATTCTGCTTCCCTCAGGTAACCACAATGGTCAGGAGAGGAGGTCGATTGGATAATCAGAAAAGGAATCTTACGGCGGGCGATCCATGCCCGCGGGTACACTCAGACATTATGTCCCGGAATAAACATCAAAGCTAAAATATTTGCTGGCTAATTTTTTATAGGTGCCGTCGGCAAGGATCTTCGCAATCGCGCCGTTTATTTCCTGACGCAGCGCCTCATCGTCTTTACGTAAGCCGATAGCCGCCCCGGCGCCAAACAGCGTATCATCCTGCAGATGGCCGCCGACAAAGGCGAATTCCTTACCCTGCGGCTGCTGCAGGAAGCTGTAGTCGGCCATCATGCCGGAGAGTACCGCGCCGTCGATGCGCCCGGACTCCAGATCGCGCACCACGCTATCGGCCCCCTGGTAGGCCACAATGTTGATCCCCTGCGGACGCCAGTGCTGATTAACGTAAGTCTCCTGCGCCGAGCCCTGCTCGACGCCAATGGTTTTGCCCTTCAGCTGCTCCGGCGTATTGCCTTTCAGGGTATTTTTACGCGCCACGAGGAACACCGGCCCGTTATACAGCTTGTCGCTAAAGGCAATCTGCGCTTTACGCTTCTCGGTCATGTACATCCCGGAAAGGATGGCGTCGAATTTCCGCGCCTTCAGCGCCGGGATAATGCCGTCGAAATTGCTTTCCACCCACACGCATTTCGCCTGCAGCTGCTGGCAAATGGCGTTGCCTAAATCGATATCAAACCCCGCCAGCTTGCCCTGCGGATCCTTCCATTCAAACGGCGCGAAGGTCGGGTCGACGCCAAAGCGGATCGCCTTTCCCACTTCGGCCAGCGCCGACGTCGACGCCATTAACGCCAGCCATAGCAGTAGTGATTTTTTCATTCCAGTTCTTCTCCAGAGGTTAACGGCAGTGCTTTTCCACCAGACGGGCGAACAGCGTCGCGCCGGTGGTGATAATGTCATCGTTGAAGTCGTAGCCGGGGTTATGCACCATGCAGCCGCCTTTCTCCCCCTTCTCGCCGTTGCCCAGCAGGAAGTAGCAGCCCGGACGTTCGCGCAGCATAAAAGCGAAATCCTCGCTGGCGTTCATCGGCGAGACCGACTCCAGCACCCCTTCGCGGCCAAACACCTCCAGAGCCAGCGCCCGGGCGAAGTCAGTCTCTTCAGGGCTGTTGGTTAATACCGGGTAGGAGTCGTAAACCTCCACCGCGCTGCTGGCGCCATAGCTTTTAGCGGTAAATTCGCTGAGCTCGTGAATACGTTTGATCAGCAGGTCGCGGATTTCCGGCTTCATCGCCCGCACGCTGAGCTCCATCACCGCGCTCTCCGGAATGACGTTGGAGGCGATACCGGCCTGGAAGGTGCCGACGCTGACCACCGCCGTTTCGCCCGGCGGCACGTTGCGCGCCACGATGCTCTGCAGGGCCATCACCAGCGCCGCGCCGGCGACGATCGGGTCGACGGTGCGCTCCGGATGGGCGCCGTGGCCGCCGTAGCCGGTAAGGGTGATTTTGACGGTGTCCGCCGAGGCCATAAAGTTGCCGGCATAGAAGCCCAGCTTACCCACCGGCAACCCCGGCATGTTGTGCAGACCGAAAATGCGTTCGCAGGGGAACTGCTCAAACAGGCCGTCTTTAATCATTAAATCGGCGCCGCCGATAGCCTCTTCCGCCGGCTGAAAAATCAGATGCACCGTGCCATTGAACTGACAGGCCGGCGAGGCGATGTATTTCGCCGCCGCCAGCAGAATGGTGGTATGGCCGTCATGACCGCAGGCGTGCATTTTCCCCGACACCGTACTGGCCCAGGGTAAACCGGTGGTTTCCTCGATCGGCAGTGCGTCCATATCGGCGCGCAGGCCGATGGTGCGCGGCGAATCGCCTTTGCTCAGGCTGCCGACCACCCCGGTCTTGCCGAGGCCGCGCGTCACCTGATAGCCCCACTCGGTCAGCTTGCTGGCGACCAGTTCGCTGGTATTAAACTCTTCCAGACTTAATTCCGGATTGGCATGTAAATAATGACGCAGAGAAATCATTTCCGCTTCCGTCGCTTTAATTTCTGGAATTACATAATCACTCATGCCGCTCTCCGGGAAATATCGTAAGGACTTAACACGGTATCGTGGTGAAAACTTTATGCAAGCAGGATTTCTAATATCGGAAATGACGGCATCTTATTTAATAATGCGTTCACGGCAGTGTAAAAAGCATTCGAAACGGTGAAATTTAAAAATAAACGTTTATTTTATGGAGGATTAACCGTTATTTACCCTACTATTTCCGGCCGTATTCAGATTTAAATAAAAAGACTTCTATGAGATTACAGACGCTTTTCCTCGTCGCCATGACCGCGCTGGCGGGCTGCAGCGCGCAGGGGGATACCGCCAGCCAGCAGCGGGCCAGTATTCAGAAGATGCGCAACGAAACCCTCAATAAACTTTACACCGTGCAGCCCGAGGCCCGCAGCGATATTCAGCATGCGAAGGGTTATGCGGTCTTCGCCAACAACAGCAGCAAGATCCTGCTGTTCGGATTTGGCAGCGGCTACGGCGTGGTGCGGGATAAGGCCACCGGGAAGGACACCTATATGAAAATGGCCCAGGGCGGCGCCGGCCTGGGGATGGGGATTAAACAGCAACGCACGGTGCTGGTTTTCCATGATAAAGCGGCCCTGGAGACCTTTATCCGCCAGGGATATATGGTCGGCGCCGATGCGAACGCCGCGGCGAAATATGATGACAAAGGCATCGCGCCGATCGCCGCCTCCGCGAACGGCGTAGCGAAGGACACCTCCTCGCTGCCGTCAAAAGTGAACGTCTATGAAATCACCGACAAGGGGCTGGCCGCCCAGGCGATGGTCAATGGCTATAAATACTGGCCGGATGAAGAACTGAACCCGTAGCCCCGGCGGTGATCCATCGCCGAGTCAGGTGTTCCCTGCCCGGCGTTGGGAGACGTGCATTTAGTGGCCGAGGGCGCCGCTCACCAGAATCGAGGTGATGATCCCGGTCGCCGCGGCGATCAGCACATAGTTACCGTCGATATAGGACCAGTGATGGCCCTCCGGCGGGGGCGGCAGGCCGCGGTCGCTCCAGTCACGGACGCGATACTCATCGCCACGGAACGGCGCCGGAGCCGGGTGGCCTTTGCGGAAATCGTTACCGCGCCAGGCGAAATGGTCCTGCTCATGCCGTGCCTGATCGCGCTTGTCATGCCCGTCACGATCCGGGCCACGCTGGTCATGGTCACCCTGACGATGCGCGTCAGGTCCGCCCTGCGGCGCATGCCCATGATGATCCGAACCGTTCTGCCACACCGTTGGCTGCCCCGGACGATGGCCGTCGTTTGGGCCATCGGCAAAGGCCTGGACGCTCAGCACAGTGGATAATATTACCGCCAGAGAAATCATCTTTTTCATCGTACACCTCCTGATTGAAGTTCTTTGTAACGGGAAAATGTGAAGAAAGAGTGAGTATCCGCTTAACCAGGACGATTCCTGGCATCTGGGGTTTCTGCTGTCGGGGAAGGCATTATGGGGGAGTACGAGCAATAAAAAAGGCCGCTCTCGCGACCTTTATTCAGACTGATATCAGGACTTACTCAGTCACTTTATTTTTTAACTCTTCAGCGCCGGTTTTGGTTTTATCCCAGCCCTTTTCTGCGCCGGATTTGGTGGCGTTCCAGCCTTTTTCGCTGACCTCTTTGGTCTTATCCCAACCTTTCTCAGTCCCTTCTTTGGTCTTGTTCCAGGTCTTCTGCGCGCCTTCGCTCACCTGGCTGCCGACGCTATCCTGTTTGCCTTCGGCCGCATGTTTCGCCTTCAGCTGCTGCTCTTCGCCCTCGTGCTGGGCCTGGTGCAGCTTCTCTTTAGCGGTGTTGGCGTTGGCATTGGCCGCCGCGACGGTATCATCTGTTGCATGTGTTGTCGCAGCAAAAACCGGAGCCGCAACCAGAATAGCCGATAACGCAATCATTGCTTTTTTCATAATATCCTCTCTCACGTGTCGTGTTATGAGTCGTATTCAGGATGGCACAACGAACCGGGGATGACATTAGGAATTAGCCTGAAAAACGTCTTCGACCTGCAACCATGGCAGAAAATGCTGCCGCTGCGCGCCCTGTCGGCGTTGGCATAATTTCCAACATGTTTGTTACATTTCGTGAAATTTGCGCTTGATATACTTGCCGTTGACGTTTACTCGAGAATAATTCTCAGAATCATTATATTTATAAATTGGCAAACGGAACTCATTTTATGGCAAGAAAATCAGTAAGATCGCTGTTGCTTACTGCGCTGATCGCGACTCCCTTCTTCAGCTATGCAACCCAATATCCTCTGACGGTTACTGACCTCGACGGCCGGCAGGTCACCCTGGCTAAAGAGCCGCAGCGTATTATTTTGCAGGATGGCCGCGACATTATGACCCTCGCCCTGCTGGACCGGGACAATCCGTTTAAGCGGCTGGTGGCATGGAATAATCTGGCGAAAAAGCAGGACGTTGCCACCTGGCAGATGCTGAAAACGACGTGGCCGCAGTCGGCCACGATCCTTGACATGGGCTTCAGCGACAAGGGGAATGTCGATCTTGAAAGCGTCATCGCCCGCCAGCCGGATCTGATGATCGCCCAGCTGCGCGCCAGGCCAGCGCTGATGGAGAGCGGCGTCATCGACAAGCTCAGCGCCCTGCACGTTCCGGTGCTGTTTGTCGACTATGAGATCGACCCGGCGAAAGATACCGCTCCCAGCATCGACCTGCTGGGCAAAGTCCTCAACCGCGAGAGCCAGGCCAAAGCCTTTACCGATTACTATCGTCAGCAGCTGCAGTCGATTCGCCAGAAAACCGCGACCATCACGCCGAAGGCCAACGTCTTCGTGGAAGCGCTGGCCGGCAACAGCGACGCCTGCTGCTTTACTCACGGCCACAGCGGCTGGGGGGGGCTGGTGGAGGCGGTCGGGGCGAACAATATCGGTTCGCAGCTGCTGCCGGGCGCCTCCGGGTTCGTCTCGCTGGAGAAAATCATCAGCATGAAGCCCGACGCCTGGATAATGACCGGCTCGAAGCGCGGAAACAGCCAGGTGCTGCCCCTCGGCTATGAGGTTAAGCCGGAGGCGGTGAAAGCCCAGGCGCAGACGCTGCTGGCGCGACCGGGGGTCAGCCAGATCCCGGCGGTGCAGGAAAAGCGGGCCTATGGCGTCTATCACCACTTCTATAACCATCCGTGGAATATTGTCGGCATGGAATATCTGGCGAAAGATATCTATCCGCAGGCCTTCCGCGATCTCAACCCCGATGAGACTTACCATTATATCGTGCGTCACTTCACCGACCTGCCGGACCAGCCGTTCGTCTTTTCCTGGCAGCAGAGCGAGTAATCCGGCATGCGTTTAACCTCCGACTCCGTGCTCGACGAGCTGCCCGCCGGGACTTCTGGCGTGATGGATCATTATCGCCATATCGTGCGTCGCCGCCTGCTGCTGTTGCTGCTGCTGGCGCTGTTGATTGTCGCGTCGCTGCTGTTCGATTTTATGCTCGGCCCTTCCGGACTGCCGCTGCAGAGCCTGTGGCAGACGTTAACCGATCCGGCCAGCGCCGATCCGGGCATTCGCGCCATCGTCTGGGATATCCGCCTACCCTATGCGGTGATGGCGATTATCGTCGGTCTGGCGCTGGGACTGGCTGGTGCCGAAATGCAGACCATCCTCAATAACCCGCTGGCCAGCCCGTTTACCCTGGGCGTCTCCTCGGCTGCGGCGTTTGGCGCCGCGCTGGCGATTGTGCTGGGTATTGGTCTGCCCGGTATTCCCGGCCAGTGGTTTATCTCGGCCAACGCCTTTATCTTCGCCCTGCTGGCGGCCCTGCTGCTGGATGGCATTACCCGCTGGACCCAGGTGGCTACCTCCGGCGTCATTCTGTTCGGCATCGCGCTGGTCTTTACCTTTAACGCCCTGGTCTCGATGCTGCAGTTCATCGCCAATGAAGACACTCTGCAGGGGCTGGTGTTCTGGACCATGGGCAGCATCGACCGCGCCTCCTGGAGCAAAGTCGCCATCCTGCTGGTCGCCCTGGCGCTGGTGATGCCCCTGTCGCTGCGCAGCGCGTGGGCGCTGACCGCCCTAAGGCTGGGCGAGGACCGGGCCATCAGCTTTGGCATTAACGTTCGCCGTCTGCGCCTGACCACGCTGCTGCGGATCAGCATTCTGTCGGCGCTTTCGGTGGCCTTTGTCGGGCCAATCGGCTTTATCGGCCTGGTGGCGCCGCATATTGCGCGGATGCTCTTCGGCGAAGATCATCGCTTTTACCTGCCCGCCAGCGCGCTGATCGGCGCCCTGGTGCTCTCCCTGGCCTCCATCGCCTCGAAGAACCTGATACCGGGGGCCATTATTCCGGTGGGGATCGTCACTTCCCTGGTAGGGGTCCCGTTCTTTTTGAGCATTATTTTACGTCACCGGGGGCAAGTATGAGCGACCAGACGTTATCCGGGCTGTCGCTGTCTCACTTCAGCGCTGGCTACCCCAGACGCAAGGTGATCGAGAACCTGACGGTTCCCCATCTGCCGCGGGGGAAAATCATTGCGCTGCTGGGGCCAAACGGCAGCGGTAAATCGACGTTAATGCGAGCGATGGCGGGGCTGGGCCCCTGCCGCGGCGAGCTGCGCCTGGAGGGAGAAAATCTGCTGACGCAGCCGTTCTCACGTCGCGCAGAACAGGTGGTCTATCTTCCGCAGACGCTGCCCGCCGGCGTGCATCTGCATGTGCTGGAGTCGATTATCGTGGCCCAGCGCGCCGCCGGGGGACGCCACAGCGCCCAGCAGCAGGAAGAGGTGATGGCGCTGCTGCGACAGCTGGGAATTGCCCACCTGGCGATGAGCTACCTCGATCAGCTCTCCGGCGGGCAAAAACAGTTGGTGGGTCTCGCCCAGTCGCTGATTCGCCAGCCGCGCCTGCTACTACTCGATGAACCGCTCAGCGCGCTTGACCTCAACTACCAGTTTCACGTGATGGATCTGGTGCGCCGGGAGACCCGGCGGCGCAACATCGTGACTCTGGTGGTGGTGCACGACATCAATATTGCCCTGCGTCACGCCGACCACGTGCTGATGCTCAAAGCGGGCCAGCTGCTCGGCGACGGCACCCCGGCCACGGTCATCACCCCTGAGACCCTGGCGGCCGTCTATGGCGTGCGCGGCCGTATTGAACCCTGTTCGCAGGGGGTGCGGCAGGTGATTATTGACGGGCTGGTGGACCGCGAGGCCTGACCGCGGCGCGGGGATGGTTGGTCCTCCCCGCACCCGCCGGCTTAGTGATCGAGATAGATGTAGTTTTCCCAGCTCTTCATGCGGATCAGGATCTTCCTGATCAGCGACAGCTCTTTCAGGTGATCTGAGTAGACCGCCGCCTCGAGGGTAGCACCCTGCGGCAGGGCGTATTCGGCAAAACGTGGATCGGTCACCTTTAGTACCACCAGCGCCCGGCCATGGGTATTGAGCGCGTCCGTGGTCAGCAGTTTGCCCTGGCCCTGAAACTGACTCTCGCCAATCGCCGGCAGCACATCGGCCACTTCCCCGCGGAAGACGGTGCCCGGGATGGCCGGAAACATCAGCTCCGCGGGCTCGCCTTTGTACAGACGCTGCAGGGCGTTCTGGCGAAATGCCGCCACATACTCCCGCGAGGCGTCACCTTCCACCGGCACAAAGGTCATCAGCGGCAGCATCCCCAGCGCGGTGGACATGGTGCCTGGCCGTAAGCCGACGGTGCTGACATAGCCGTCTTCCGGGGCGCGGACGACGGTGTTATCCAGCTGAAACTGCGCCTTCTGCAGCTGCGCCAGCAGGGAGGCCACGGTGGTATTTTTGCCCTTCACCACCGAGTCCAGCGCGTTACGCGCCTGAACCACTTTCGCCTGAGCCGCGCTGACGCTGGCTTCATCGGCTTTCCACGTCTGCAGACGGGTATCGACCATTTGATCGGAGAAGGCGCCCTGGGCATGCCCCTCCCGAAAGCGGGCATACTCCCGCCGCGACTGGTCGCGCTGAGCCACCGCTCTGCTCAGCTCGGCCTCCGCCTGGCTTAACGCGGCGTTGAGGGAGAGCGCATCCTGGCTGGCCGCTTTAATCTGCGCCTGCAGATCGTCCACCTTTGCCTGGAACGGCGTCGGGTCGAGAGTAAACAGCACATCGCCCTTATGCAGCCTCTGGTTAGGCCTCACCGGTACGCTCTGCACCCGACCGCGCACCTGCGACACAATCGGTACGGTGCGAAACACCTGATTACCGACGTCGGTATAGGGGAAGTTGTAATTCATCCCGAAGATCACCGCGCCAATCAGGGCGATACCGCCGAGCACCGCCGTCGGCACGGTCCACTTATTGAGCGGGATGCGGAAGACTTTAAACACCACGATGCATAGCGCGGCGTAGGTCAACAACATTAACGTTTCCATTATTTTGCCTCCTTCGCTTTCAGAAGGTCCACTTCGCGCTGCACCTGCTCCAGCCGCTGGAGCACCGTTTCCAGACGCTGATGCAGCACCTGCTGGTCGTCAGCGATGCGGCGCATCCCCCATCCGCGGTCTTCGCGCCACAGCGTCGCCCAGATCCACAACAAGGGCCACAGGGCATGCAGGGTAAATAAGCTGACCCAGCCGGCATAATGAATCGCATCCTGATGAGGATGGCGCCGCTCTTTGGCGATTTCATAAGGAATATCGTGAATAACAATCACGCCATAAAAAAGTATTAAGGCCACGGCGATCAGAATCGCCAGCGCCACATAGTCCAGGGTCATAAAATAACTCCAGAGTGCAAGGTTAAATAAATAAAACGGCCAGATTCAGGCGTAGCAGGGCCGGGAGAAAACGCGCGCTTAGCGCTTTGCCCGGGCGGATTTTAGCGACGTTATGTCGGGGAGCCGACGAATCTGAATCAGAATTTCTCAGGAATAGAGCGGTCGATGGAAATCAGTTTGCCTTTTTTCACCGTGATATATCCCCCCTCGCGCAGGGCGGCCAGCACCTGATAAACATAGCTGCGCGAGAGATTGGTCCGTTTAATAATAAATGCCGACAGACTTTCATGTTGCCCGCCATCGATTTCAGCGCGATATAAATAGCGCGACAGCATCGACTTAATAGCCTGAAAGCTAGTCTGGCTGCCGCGTTCATAGTGGGCATCAAGGGCAAATATACCCATATAGGCCAGGATCGTGGTCAGCTCTTGCATATAGCCCGGCGACGAATGAAAGAATATCCGTTCAAAATCGCTGGCGGATATTTTCGCCAGCTGGCATTCGCCCAGACACTGATAATAGAGCACCACCGACGGACAATAATGTTCCAGCAACCCTAACGGCATATGCGCGATAACAATCCCAATAAGGTTCTGCTCGTCACCAAAGGCCAGCGTCATTTGCCCCTGCAGCAAAAAATAGAGATAGCCCGGCTGCGGCAGAAACGGCTGGTCTTTACTCAGGCTCAGGGTTTCACTGCAGGCGATCACCGCCGGCAGGTGCGTGGTCAGCGTCAGCTTCTGGTACCGATCGTAAATATCGCCAAAACTGGGGTTCATCGCGCTACGCACTCCTTCACCTTTTATCACCGCGGCGGGGCTAACCGCGGCCTGTGGAACTATACCTAAGCGGGTCAGGAAGGAAAAGTCCAGATCTGGAGTGGCGAAATATTCCGCCTGGCTCACATTTTTCACCCTCGCCCCGCCCTTTCGTCCGCCAATCGTTCCGCTTGCCGCCAGGCTGTGCTTTAATTAGCTAAAACGGTTTAATAAAGTTTAGCTAAGAGGAACTAGTCCTATGAATGGTAAAATCTGGGTACTCGGCGATGCGGTCGTCGATCTCCTGCCCGACGGAGAGGGCCGCCTGCTGCAATGCCCCGGCGGCGCGCCGGCCAACGTCGCGGTCGGCGTGGCGCGGCTCGGCGGCGATAGCGGGTTTATCGGCCGCGTCGGCGACGATCCCTTCGGCCGCTTTATGCGTCACACCCTGGCGCAGGAGAAGGTGGATGTGAACTATATGCGCCTCGATGCGGCGCAGCGCACCTCCACGGTGGTGGTCGATCTCGATCGCCACGGAGAGCGCACCTTTACCTTTATGGTCCGCCCGAGCGCCGACCTGTTTCTTGCGCCTGAGGATCTTCCGCCGTTTGCCGCCGGTCAGTGGCTGCACGTTTGCTCTATCGCTCTGAGCGCGGAGCCGAGCCGCAGCACGGCATTCGCGGCGATGGAGGCGATAAAGCGCGCCGGGGGCTATGTCAGCTTCGACCCCAATATCCGCAGCGACCTGTGGCAGGATCCTCAGGAACTGCGCGACTGTCTCGACCGGGCGCTGGCCCTCGCCGACGCCATAAAACTCTCGGAAGAGGAGCTGGCTTTTATCAGCGGCAGCGACGACATCGTCAGCGGCATCGCCCGGCTGAACGCCCGCTTCCAGCCGACGCTGTTGCTGGTGACCCAGGGCAAAGCGGGGGTGCAGGCCGCGCTGCGCGGGCAGGTTAGCCACTTCCCTGCCCGCCCGGTGGTCGCCGTCGATACCACCGGCGCCGGCGATGCCTTTGTCGCCGGGCTGCTCGCCGGACTCGCCGCCCACGGTATCCCTGACAACCTCGCCGCCCTGGCTCCCGACCTCACGCTGGCGCAAACCTGCGGCGCGCTGGCCACCACCGCCAAAGGCGCCATGACCGCCCTGCCCTACAGGGACGATCTTCAGCGCTCGCTGTGATCCCGTTGGGCCGGCTAACGGCCCACTTTGCTGGCGACATCACAATTCTTAAACCGGTTTAGCAATTTTTATTTTCACCGCATTACCGACATGTTTACCATATTAACTAAACCGGTTTAGCAAACGTTAGCACACTCACTGATTTACCTTTGGATGTCACCAACATGTATAAAAAACGGAAGTTAGCCATTCTTATTGCTTTGCTAACCGGCGCCGCCGCCGCCCATGGGCAGACAGACCTGAACAGCATTGAAGCGCGTCTCGCCGCCCTGGAAAAACGTCTGCAGGATGCCGAGACTCGCGCCAGCACTGCCGAAAGCCGCGCCGCCTCGGCGGAGCAGAAAGTTCAGCAGCTAACCCAGCAGCAGCAACAAACCCAGGCCACCACCCAGCAGGTGGCCAAACGCACCACCCAACTGGAAGAAAAAGCCGAACGGCCCGGCGGCTTTGAGTTCCACGGCTACGCCCGCTCCGGGGTGATCATGAACGACTCCGCCGCCAGCACGAAATCCGGGGCCTATATGACCCCCGCCGGAGAAACCGGCGGCGCCATTGGTCGTCTGGGCAACCAAGCCGACACCTATGTGGAAATGAACCTCGAACATAAGCAGACCCTGGACAACGGGGCGACCACCCGGTTCAAAGTGATGGTGGCCGATGGGCAAACCACCTATAACGACTGGACGGCGAGCAGCAGCGACCTGAACGTACGCCAGGCGTTCGTCGAGCTGGGCAATCTGCCGACCTTCGAGGGTCCGTTCAAAGGCTCGACCCTGTGGGCCGGGAAGCGATTTGACCGCGACAACTTCGATATCCACTGGATTGACTCGGATGTGGTGTTCCTCGCCGGGACCGGCGGCGGGATCTACGACGTGAAGTGGAACGACAGCCTGCGCAGCAACTTCTCGTTATACGGCCGCAACTTTGGCGATATCGCCGACAGCAGCAACAGCGTGCAGAACTATATCGTCAGCATGAATAACTTTGCCGGCCCGGTGCAGATGATGGTCAGCGGGATGCGGGCGAAAGATAATGACGACCGCCAGGACGCAAACGGCAATCTGGTGAAAGGCGATGCCGCTAACACCGGGGTTCATGCCCTGCTGGGTCTGCACAATGAGAGCTTCTATGGCCTGCGCGACGGGACCAGCAAAACGGCCCTGCTGTACGGTCACGGCCTGGGCGCCGAGGTCAAAGGCATCGGCTCCGACGGCGCGCTGCGTCCGGGGGCCAACACCTGGCGTTTCGCCAGCTACGGCACCACCCCGCTGAGCGATCGCTGGTTTATTGCCCCGGCCGTGCTGGCGCAGAGCAGTAAAGATCGCTATGTCGATGGCGACAGCTATCAGTGGGCCACTCTCAACCTGCGTCTGATTCAGGAAGTGACGCAGAACTTCGCCCTCGCCTGGGAGGGCAGCTATCAGTACATGGATCTGCAGCCTGAAGGCTACAACGATCGCCATGCGGTCAATGGCAGCTTCTACAAGCTGACCTTCGCCCCGACCTTCAAGGTCGGCAGCATCGGCGACTTCTTCTCGCGCCCGGAGATCCGCTTCTATACATCGTGGATGGACTGGAGCAAAAAGCTGGATAACTACGCCAACGACGACGCGTTAGGCAGCAACGGGTTCAAATCGGGCGGCGAATGGTCGTTCGGTATGCAAATGGAGACCTGGTTCTGACGTGAACCCGGGCGACAGGGTAAGTAAAACATAAATATAAGGTTCGCGGTGCCAGCCATGGCCGGCGCCGCCCACGCCATATCATCATGCATTCAGAGGGTACTATGGATTTTGAACAGATTTCCCGCTCACTGCTTCCCCTGCTGGGCGGCAAGGAAAATATCGCCAGCGCCGCGCACTGCGCCACCCGGCTGCGGCTGGTGCTGGTCGACGACGCGCTCGCCGACCAGCAGGCGATTGGCAAAATCGACGGCGTGAAAGGCTGCTTTCGTAATGCCGGACAGATGCAGATCATCTTCGGCACCGGGGTGGTCAATAAAGTCTATGCTGCCTTTATCCAGGCGGCGGGCATCAGCGAATCGAGCAAATCCGAAGCCGCCGACCTGGCGGCGAAAAAGCTGAACCCGTTCCAGCGCATTGCCCGCCTGCTGTCCAACATCTTCGTGCCGATTATTCCCGCCATCGTCGCCTCCGGCCTGCTGATGGGCCTGCTGGGGATGGTGAAAACCTACGGCTGGGTCGACCCGGGCAACGCTATCTATATCATGCTGGATATGTGCAGCTCGGCGGCGTTTATTATTCTGCCAATCCTGATCGGCTTTACCGCCGCCCGCGAATTTGGCGGTAACCCTTATCTGGGCGCGACCCTCGGCGGGATCCTCACCCACCCGGCGTTGACCAACGCCTGGGGCGTCGCCGCCGGCTTCCACACCATGAATTTCTTCGGCATCGAAGTGGCGATGATCGGCTATCAGGGCACGGTCTTCCCGGTGCTGCTGGCGGTGTGGTTTATGAGCCTTGTCGAAAAACGGCTGCGCCGCGTTATTCCTGACGCGCTGGATCTGATCCTCACGCCGTTCCTGACGGTGATTATCTCTGGCTTTATCGCCCTGCTGCTGATCGGCCCGGCCGGCCGCGCGCTCGGCGACGGCATTTCGTTTATCCTCAGCACGCTTATCAGCCATGCCGGCTGGCTGGCGGGCCTGCTGTTCGGCGGCCTCTATTCGGTGATCGTCATTACCGGTATCCACCACAGCTTCCATGCCATTGAGGCGGGTCTGCTCGGCAATCCGTCGATCGGCGTCAACTTCCTGCTGCCTATCTGGGCGATGGCCAACGTCGCTCAGGGCGGCGCCTGCTTTGCCGTGTGGTTTAAAACCAAAGATGCCAAAATCAAAGCCATTACCTTGCCGTCGGCGTTTTCGGCGATGCTGGGGATCACCGAGGCGGCGATCTTCGGGATTAACCTGCGCTTTGTGAAACCGTTCATCGCCGCGCTGGTGGGCGGTGCCGCCGGCGGCGCCTGGGTGGTGTCGATGCACGTCTACATGACCGCGGTGGGCCTGACGGCGATCCCGGGAATGGCCATCGTGCAGGCCAGTTCGCTGCTGAACTACATTATCGGGATGGCGATCGCCTTCGCCGTGGCATTCGTACTCTCTCTGACGCTGAAATACAAAACGGACGCTGAATAATGTCATTACCGTCACGCCTGCCTGCGATCCTGCAGGCCGTTATGCAGGGCCAGCCGCAGGCGCTGGCCGACGACCATTACCCGCAATGGCATCTGGCGCCGGTCAGCGGACTGCTGAACGATCCCAACGGCTTTTGCCAGGTCGCCGGGCGTTATCACCTGTTTTATCAGTGGAACCCGCTCGCCTGCGACCACACCTATAAGTGCTGGGGACACTGGAGCTCAGCCGACCTGCTGCACTGGCGGCATGAACCTATCGCCCTGATGCCGGATGAAGAGTATGACCGCAACGGCTGCTACTCCGGCAGCGCAGTCGAGTTCGAGGGTACCCTGACCCTGTGCTACACCGGCAACGTGAAATTCCCCGACGGCGGGCGCACCGCCTGGCAATGTCTGGCGACGGAAAATGCCGATGGCACCTTCAGCAAGCTGGGGCCGGTACTGCCGCTGCCGGAAGGCTATACCGGCCATGTACGCGACCCTAAGGTGTGGCGCCAGGACGGGCGCTGGTACATGGTCCTCGGGGCGCAGGATGTGCAACAGCGCGGCAAAGTGCTGCTGTTTACCGCCAGCGACCTGCGGGATTGGCGCCTGGTGGGCGAGATAGCCGGGCATGACGTTAACGGCCTGGCGAACGGTGGCTACATGTGGGAGTGCCCGGACCTGTTTCCGCTGGCGGACACCCACCTGCTGATCTGCTGCCCGCAGGGGCTGGCCCGCGAAGCTCAGCGTTTTCTCAATACCTATCCTGCGGTGTGGATGGCAGGCCGTTTCGACGCCGAACGCGGCGCCTTCGACCATGGCCCGCTGCACGAGCTGGACAGCGGATTTGAGTTCTACGCGCCGCAGACCATGCTGGCCGAAGATGGCCGCCGCCTGCTGGTCGGCTGGATGGGCGTCCCGGACGGGGAAGAGATGCATCAGCCCACACGCGCGCAGGGATGGATCCACCAGATGACCTGCGTGCGCGAACTGGAGTGGCAGTCGGGTGCCCTGTATCAGCGTCCGCTGCGCGAACTGACCGCCCTGCGCGGGGAAGCCCAGGGCTGGCGCGGGCAGACTCTGCCCCTCGCCCCGATGGAGCTGGCCTTTGACATCGCCCCCAACAGCACGCTGGGGCTGGATTTTGCCGGCGCCCTGCAGCTCACCGTCAACCGCGACGGCCTGCGCCTGTCGCGCCGCGGCCTGCAGACGGCGGAGATGCATCATCGCTACTGGCGCGGCGAGGCGCGGCGGCTGCAGATCTTTATCGACCGCTCCAGTGTGGAAATTTTCATCAACGATGGCGAAGGGGTAATGAGCAGCCGCTTCTTCCCGGGCTATCCGGGGCAGCTCATCTTCAGCGGTGCGACGCCGGTGGCATTCTGCCGCTGGCTGCTGCGGCCATGCATGGTAGAATAAGCGTTTTGCTTTCAGGCTCCCGGGTACTGATGAAAACCAAACGCGTAACTATCAAAGATATCGCCGAACTGGCGGGCGTCTCCAAAGCGACCGCCAGCCTGGTACTCAACGGTCGTGGCAAAGAGCTGCGCGTGGCGCAGGAGACGCGCGAGCGCGTGCTGGCGATCGCCCGCGAGCAGCACTATCAGCCGAGCATTCACGCGCGCTCGCTGCGTGATAACCGCAGCCATACCATTGGCCTGGTGGTGCCGGAAATCACCAACTACGGGTTTGCCGTTTTCTCCCATGAGCTTGAGACGCTCTGCCGGGAAGCCGGCGTGCAGCTGCTTATCTCCTGCACCGACGAAAACCCCGGCCAGGAGAGCGTGGTGGTCAATAACATGATTGCCCGCCAGGTCGACGGCCTGATCGTCGCCTCGTGCATGCACAGCGATGCCGACTACCTGAAGCTCAGCGAACAGCTGCCGGTGGTGCTGTTTGACCGCTCCCCTAGCGACAGCGCCCTGCCGCTGGTGATGACTGACTCGGTCACCCCAACGGCCGAACTGATCTCCCGCATCGCCCCTCAGCATGCGGACGAGTTCTGGTTTCTCGGCGGCCAGCCGCGGCTATCGCCTTCGCGCGACCGGCTGGCGGGATTCACCCAGGGCCTGGCTCAGGCGGGGGTTACGCTGCGTCCCGAATGGGTGATCAACGGCAACTATCACCCCAGCTCCGGCTACGAGATGTTCGCCGCGCTCTGCGCGCGGCTGGGACGGCCGCCGAAGGCGCTGTTCACCGCGGCCTGCGGCCTGCTGGAAGGGGTCCTGCGCTATATGAGCCAGCACCATCTGCTGGACTCCAATATTCATCTCGCCAGCTTCGACGATCACTATCTGTACGATTCACTTTCCCTGCGCATTGATACCGTGCAGCAGGATAATCGCCAGCTGGCCTGGCACTGCTACGATCTGCTCAGCCAGCTGATCGACGGCCAGGCGCCGGAGCCGCTCCAGCGCTATCTGCCCGCTACCCTGCAGTTTCGCCATGCCTGACGGCGCCGGCGGCGATTAGCGTTTTCGCCGGGCGCGCGCCGCCTGCCTCAGCGTCAGCAGCATGCTGGCGAGCACCACGCCGAGGCCAATTGTTACCTGCCAGCGGTAAGCCATCAGCAGCGAGGGCAATCCGCCGTCCGGCGCCAGCATCACGAGATTCCAGCCCGCCAGGCCGGCATTGCCGTTCAGCGCCCGGCTTAACATCCGCTGATGCGGGGCGAAGGGCTGAATGGTCTGGTAATGGCTGCCGAACAGCGGCGGCTGCATCTCCCGCGGGAACTGTGCCTGCACCTGGGCCAGCACGCTGGCCGGCAGCGCATGCGATGCCGCCAGCAGATGCCCATCGCCATTCACCAGCAGTAGCCGATAATGCCGCTGCCGGGCCAGGGTATGCAGATCGGCGCGCATCACCGCCAGCGGCCAGGTCGCTTCCCGCTGCGGAGCGGGGGTGTTCATCCGCTGTTCAAGGCGTTCCGCCACCCACCGCGCATCCTCCTCCAGCTGCCGGGTATGCATCTCACGGTAAACCTCTCTGGCCGGCAGGTTCACGCCCCGACTGAAGATCAGGATCGCCAGTCCCGCCAGCAGGCTGACGATAATGACCCTTCTCCCCGGTCGCGAGAGCGGCGAGGATTTGATTAAGGATGGTGTATTCATACGACTCCAGAAACAGGGGGCAAGGCGTGGCCCCCTGGCGAATGGACAACAAAAGTCGCGAAACTGTACAGGATGCGTCGCGCGGGCAAAACAGACAGCCGGCGCCTGGCGGGACGTATTTTGTTTATTTCTGGACAGGGATGACGGCAACGACGCGCTTCGCCGTTGCCGCCAGTTGATAAGATTAGCGTTTTTTCCGGTTGCGACGCATGTCGATGGTCACCGCCGCGACGATGATGATCCCTTTAATAATATCCTGCACGTAGGCATCGACGCCGACAAAGGTAAAGCCGCTCTTGATCAGGCCAAGGATCATCGCGCCAATCAGGGTGCCGGTAATGCGCCCCACTCCACCCATTAAGCTGCTGCCGCCGATCACCGCCGCGGCAATCGCGTCCAGTTCGTAGGACATCCCCATGCTGGACTGGCCACTGCTGACGCGCGCCGCCAGCACTACCCCAGCCAGCCCGGAGAGCGCCCCGGCGATGGTGTAGACGATCACCAGGTATTTATTCACGTTGATACCGGACACTTTGGCCGAGGTCATGTTGCCGCCGATGGCATACACATATTTGCCATACCGGGTATGCTTCAGCGCAATGTGAAACACTGCGGCAATCACGAAGAAGATGATCACCGGCATCGCCCCCTGGCCTATCGCCGTAAAGCTGTCGGAGAGGAAGCTTATCGGATTGCCCTGGGTGTAATACTGCGCCAGACCGCGCGCCGAGACCATCATCCCGAGGGTGGCGATAAATGGCGGGATGCCGGTTCGCGTCACCAGGAAACCGTTGGTCAGCCCGCACAGCAGGCCGACGCCGATCCCCGCGCAAATCGGGATCACCGCCGGCAGGTTGACCAGCGCCGGGAACATTGGCGACAGGCTGTCGGAGGTTTGCGCCAGGCTCGCCGCCACCACCGCCGCGAGGGCGATAACCGAGCCGGAGGAGAGGTCAATCCCGGTGGTGATGATCACCTGGGTGACGCCGACGGCGATGATGCCGATGATCGCCACCTGCAGCACAATCAGCACCAGGCGGTTGGTATTGAGCAGGAACGACTGGTCGCGAACATACCAGCCGGCGATTTCAAAGGTCAGGGCAATCACCAGCATCACCACAAAGATGCCGGTATCTTTCGGCATTTTATGCCGCAAATTAGCGAAGAAGGAGGAACCCTCGCTGGCCGGAGCCGCCGTTAATTTCATATTACTCATTCTCTGTGCCTCAATGGGATGCCAACGACAAAATGGTTTCCTGGTCGGCTTCGTCTTTTTCCAGGATGCCGGTGATACGGCCTTCATGCATCACCATGACCCGGTCACTCATGCCAAGGATTTCCGGCAGCTCAGAGGAGACCATAATGACCGCCACCCCCCGGTTCGCCAGTTCACTGATAAGATGATAAATTTCCGCCTTCGCCCCGACGTCGATGCCGCGGGTCGGCTCATCGAGAATTAAGATTTTCGGTTGCGCTAACAGCCAGCGCGCAATCAGAACTTTTTGCTGATTCCCCCCGCTGAGGTTATTAATAATTTGATCCATCGTCGGCGTTTTAATATTGAGCCGACGGATTTGCTCCATGCAGTCTTCGGCCATTTTCACGTGCTGGACAAAACCGCTCTTGCCGATATATTCCGGCATTTTGACGATACTCATATTTTCCAGCACCGACAGCACCAGAAACAGGCCCGACTTTTTACGGTCTTCGGTTAATAACGCCATTCCCTTTTCAATCGCCACGGAGGGGGAATCAATGGTCACCGGCGCCCCGTCGATCAGCACTTCACCGCTGTCGAAGCGTTCCATGCCAAACAGGCTTTCCATCACCTCGCTGCGCCCGGCGCCCACCAGCCCGGCCACGCCAAGGATCTCGCCGCGACGCACGGTAAAGCTGACATCATGGAACACGCCCTGGCGCGTCAGATTGCGCACCGTCAGCACCTCTTCGCCAATGGTGTTATTAAATTTCGGGAACAGCTGGGTTAATTCGCGGCCCACCATCTGGGTGATCAGCGACTGGCGGGTAAATTCGGTGGTGTTTTTGCTCCCCACCCAGGTCCCATCGCGAAAGACGCTGATCTCATCGGTGATAGCGAAGATCTCATCCATTTTATGGCTGATATAGATGATCGCTTTGCCCTGGGCCCGCAGGTCGCGGATGATGGTGAACAGGTGAGCTACCTCGCCTTCGGTCAGCGCCGAAGTGGGCTCATCCATGATCACAATATCCGCGTTCCATGAGACCGCTTTGGCAATCTCCACCATCTGCTGGGCGGCGATGCTCAGGTCGCCCACCAGCCGGTCGGCGGTTAAGCGAATATTCAGCTTATCCAGCAGCGCCTGGGTCTGGCGGGTCAGCTGGCCGTGGTCGACAAAGCCGTACTTCATCGGCTCGCGCCCCAGCCAGATATTCTCCGCCACCGTCATATGCGGCACCAGATTCAGCTCCTGGTGGATCATCGATATCCCCGAGCGCAGCGCATCCATGGTGTCGGTAAACTCCACTGGCTCCCCTTTCACGCGAATCGATCCTTTATCCGGGCGATAGATACCGATCAGGCACTTCATCAGCGTGGATTTACCGGCGCCGTTCTCGCCCATCAGGGCGTGCACCGTTCCCGGGCGCACGCGTAATGAGACATTGTCGAGCGCCTTCACGCCGGGGAAGAACTTACTGATACCTTCGGCTTCAAGGGCAAAAGCGTTCATACATCCACCTCCGTACCACAGGTTGGCCAGGATTATTTCTGATTACGATTGGTAAATTCAGCCATGTTCTCTTTGGTGATCAGCTGATACGGCACGTCGATGATTTTCTCGACTTTCTCACCGTTCGCCAGCTTGATGGCCGCGTCTACGGCGCCCTCGCCCTGGCCTTTCGCATCCTGGAAGATGGTGGCGATCATCTTGCCGCTCTTCAGCATCTGCAGCGCATCCGGGGTGCCATCCACGCCGGCGATGAGAATATGGTTCGGGTTTTTACCCAGCGCCTGCAGGGCGCCGATCGCCATTTCATCGTTGTTGGAGGCGATGGCCTGGATATCCTCGCCGCTGGTCATCCAGTTGCTGACCACGTCCACGGCGTCATTGCGGGTGAATTTCGCGGTCTGCTTCTGCACGATTTTGATGTTCGGGTATTTGGCGACGACCTCTTCCACCCCTTTGGTGCGGTCGCGAGTAGATTCATTCGCCAGGTCGCCGAGCAGTATCGCCACATTGCCCTTACCGTTCATCGCCTTCGCCAGCGCTTCCATCTGCAGACGGCCGGCGAGAATCGAGTCCGACCCCACATAGGCCATCTTGTCGGTCAGCTCCGCCTGCGGGCGACGGTTCACAAATACCAGCGGGATCCCGGCCTTGGTGGCCTGATCCATGATCGGTTTCACCGCATTGGTATCCACCGGGTTAACGATAATGGCGTCCACCCCCTGGCCGATAAAGTTCTGCACCTGCTGCAGCTGCTGGGAGACATCCCCTTTCGCGTCCTCGATCTGCGATTTCACCCCATCTTTTTTCATCTCTTTTTGCATCGAGGTACGCAGGATCGTCAGGAAGTTATCGTCAAACAGCGCCATCGAGACGCCAATGGAGACATCTTTTGCCATAACCACCGCAGGCAGCATGCAGGCTAACAAAGAGGCAACAATCGTTTTCTTAATATTCATAGTTGATCCTTGATTTTGTAGGTACGCCGGTGAATGAAACAAAATGAAAAATTAATTTCAGTCAGGTTGCGACAAATGTCTGTTGTGACGGCGACGGCGCTGCGGGGTTTTCCGCATTTCGTCGTGATCGGAATCACAAATAATGGCTGTTTTATCACCATTTTTTTGAAACATCAGTCCATTTATGTCACACCATGAATTCCAGACCATTTATTTCATTAACAAGACATTTGAAACTTTTATAAGTAAATAACTGAAATGAAAATTTTAAAACTATGCAGTAACAGAATTTTGACAGACATCTAACATTGCTGCATAAATGAGCGAAAAATGAGAGGCAGACAACGCTTTAAAGCGATTGCCCCCGGCGGGGTTGGCATTTACCCGCCGGGGAAATCAGTGTTGTCAGGAAGGGAGGCGCCGCACGCCTTAGTCCACGTTCTCGGCGCTGTAGAGGATAAAGTCGACTTTCCCGTCGGCATAGGTTTGCGGCTGATAGCCGGACTCCAGATGGCGCAGCATCAGGTCGATCGCCAGCTGGGCGTGCTGGCGGGTGTTCTGATCGAGCGTTAACGCCAGGCTGCCCCGGGCCAGCTGCTGGCGGGTGGTATTGTAGCGCTCATGGGTGATCCAGCAGACGTCGCTTTCGCGGCGGTGGCGAGCCAGCGCCTCGGCTATCTGAGTATTGCCAAGCCCGGTGTTATAGATCCCGACAATATGCCGGCTGCGGCACAGAGCCTGCTCCAGCAGGCGGGTGATCTGCTCCCGCCGCTCCTCGCCCGCCAGCACCTCATTAAGCTGCAGGTGGGGAAAGCGCTGGCTCAGCACCTCGCGGAACCCCTGGATGCGCAGGCGATGCGCGCTGTAATCCTCCCGGCCGCTCACCATCAGCACCTCCCCGGGCCGCGGCGTCATTCTCCCCATCATTAACCCCGCGGTGCGGCCAGCCTGCAGCTGATTGATCCCGACGTGGCAGAGCCGGTCGGCGCCGGGCAGATCCGTCGCCAGGGTGATGGCGGGGACGCCCGCTTCCCGGCAGCGGCGCAGCGCGTCATGCACCACAGGGTGGTCATTGCCGAAGACGATGATCCCCTGACGCTGCTGGCAGCTGCGCATAATGCGCCGGGCCAGGGTCGCCGGCTGCGACTCCGGGACAAAGGTGCGGTGCAGGGTCAGACGGCGATAGCCGAGGCTATCCGCGACGGCGGCGAAATCCTGCGCCAGCTGCGGAAAAAAGAACGAGTCATTGCTGCTGAGAAAGAGCTCAATCTGCCACGGAAAGCGGTGCTCCTCCGGCAGGATCCGCTTCAGCCCCGCCTCCCGCGCCGCCTGCAGCACTTTGCGCGTGGTCTGCGGCGATACGCCGCCGCGTTCGTTCAGCACCCGGTCCACAGTGGCCACGCCGACGCCAATCTGTCTGGCCAGCATCGCCAGTGACATGTTTTTCATCGCCCCTCTCTTCAATGATGGAAATACATCAAAACGGCAGTGTCAGTGAGTTTAGCAAACCGATTATGGTGGCACCGTCCCTTCGCCATTCTGGAGAAAAATAATGAATTGCAAACGTTTTGCCCTGGTAGGCAGTGGTTTTATCGGTCAGGTTCATGCCGCCAGCCTCGCCCGTCATGACGGGAGCGAGTTGACGATGGTAGCCGATGTCGCGCCGGAGCGCGCCCAGGCGCTGGCCGCCCGCTATGGCGCCCGGGCGGTGACGGTGAGCGAGGCTCTCCGTAGCGACGCCATCGACGCTGTGCTGATCGCCAGCTCGACCCCGTCGCATGCCGAACTGCTGGAAGCCGCCGCCCGGGCGGGCAAGGCAGTCTATTGCGAAAAACCGATCGACCTCTCCCTGGCGCGCGCCCGCGAGGTGGTGGAGCGGGTGCTTCCCCTGAACGTGCCGGTCACCGTCGGCTTTAACCGGCGCTTCGACAGCAGCCATCAGCAGCTCCGCCGCCAGCTGGAGCAGGGCGCGATCGGTCGGGTGGAGCTGGTGCAGATGGTCTGCCGCGCCTCCAGCATGCCGCCGCTCGACTATCTGCGCAGCTCCGGCGGTCAGATGCGCGATCAGGCGATTCACTTCTTCGACCTTCTGCGCTTTCTCACCGGCGATGAAGTGCATACCGTGGCGGCGATGGGCGCGGCGCTGGCCCTGCCGGAAATCGCCGAATTTGGCGATGTTGACACCTCCATCCTGATGATGCAGATGCGCGGCGGCGCGCTGGCGCAGCTGGACAACACCCGCCGCACCGGCCACGGGTATGATGAACGGATCACCCTGCTGGGCGCAGAGGGCGCGCTGGAGTCCGGCAGCCAGTCGCCGGCGGGCCCTACCCTGTGGCGCGGCAATCAGCGCATTGAACCAGGCCTGTGGCCGGACTGGTTCAGCCGGGTGCAAGGATCTTATTACCAGCATCTTGACGCCTTTATCCGCGCTCTGAATGGCGAAACCGTGGCCGACCTGCCCGGCCTGGTGGACGGCCTGCAGGCGCAGGCGATTGCCGAAGCGGCCGTTCAGTCTCTGCAGCGCGGCCAGTTTGTCGCCGTCGACGACTGTCGATGAGGGGTTGCGTGGCACCAGCTATCAGGCTCTGAACCTGCCTTTATGCCGGGCGGCGGCAACGCCTTGCCCGGCCTACATAGCACAGGCATTAATCCTCTTTAATATCAAACGGTTGCATAGATATCCCAGGCCCGCGCAAGCGCAGCGCCGCCGGGCAAGGACAGCCGGCACCGTGCGCGTCCCGGTGCCGGGCAATGGCGGACACGCTCGCGCTGCCTGCAAACCAAAGCCCGGCCGGCCCCTTAGCGTTCTTCGTTAAACACCGCGCCCACCTGGCGCCGCACCTCATCCATCACCTGCAGATTCTGCAGCACTCGACTGAGCGGCCGCAGCGGCGAGTCCTGCAGCCCCTGACCGACGCACCAGGCAAAATGCTCCGCCTGCCAGAACAGCTGGTCGTAGCGATTGCGCGGCTCTTCCCAGCGCAGCGCCTGCCCGCCCTGGCTGGCAGCGAGGGTGAACCCGCCGGGGGCGTAAAACTGACCGTCGATCGTCAGGGTCGCCTGGCGTCCGGCCACCACCGCCCCACCCGGCGTGTTGCTGAACAACGTCGTGTTTAACAGCCCCTGCATCCCGTTCCGCCAGCTGAACAGCATCGACGTCTGACCGTTAAGCCCCTCTGCCGTCGCGCTGCCGCGGGCGACTATCTCCTGCGGCATGCCGCCCACCATTAGCGCAAACGAGGTCAGATAGCTGCCGAGATCCATCATCGGCCCGCCGGCAAGGTCGGCATTAAAGATGCGGTGGTCGGTAGTAAAATACTCGCCGTGATCGGCCAGCAGGGTATGCAGGTCGCCGAGCACCCCATCCTCCAGCAGCTGGCGGATCACATCATACTTCGGCGCGTAATCGCACCACATCGCCTCCAGCGCCAGCTTTCCCTGGCGGGTGGCTTCGGCCTGCAGTTCACGTCCTTCGCCAAGGTTGAGCGCGAAGGGCTTCTCAATCAGCACGTGTTTGCCCGCCTTAAGCGCCTGCATGCCGTCGGGAAAGTGATGGTTGTGCGGCGTCGCAATATACACCGCATCAATATCCGGACGCGCCAGCATCTCCGCCACATGGCCGTAAGCCTGGGGGATCCCCCATTCCGCGGCTACCCGGTCGGCCTTCGCCTGGCTGCGGGAGGCAACGGCCACCACCTGCTGCCGGCTCTGGGTTTTCAATGAGTGCACAAAACGCTCGGCGATCCAGCCTGGACCGATAATGCCCCAGCGCAGGGAGGGAATGCTCTGCGCCGCCGGGCGGCGCGGGGTCGGTAATTGTGAGGGAAACATAGCGGCTCCTTAATCCTTAACCACGTTAACCCAGCGACGGCTGACCATCGAGGCTTCAATCGCCGACAGCACACGCTGATTCTGTAAACCAAATTCAAAGCTGGGATAGCAGTCGTCGTCCCCGCAAATCCCCTGCACCAGGTCATGCACTTCAATCACCTTGACGTCAAAATAGCCCAGCCCGCCGCCGCCAAAATCGAAGCCGAAGAAGCCGGCATAGGCCGGGATCTGGCTCCCGGCATACAGCGTTTTAAAGCCGCGGTCGTGTTTGTCATCGCGGAAGCGATAGACCTGCAGTTCGTTAAAGCGCTCCCCGTCCATATACAGCGTGCCTTCGGTGCCGGAGACCTCCCAGAAGACGCCGAAGATGCGCCCGGCGGCGATGCGCGAGGCCTCAATCACCCCCGCGGCGCCGCTGTCGAAATTGACCAGACACTGAACCTGATCGTCATTTTCCACTTCCCGCCACTCGGCATCGGCCGCGACCCGGCTGGCATACCCGGCATCGGTCTGCGGTACCGGACGCTGGCGCAGACAGGTTTGCGCGCTGGCGGTCACTTCACGGATCCCGCCCATCAAAAACTGGGCGACGGACAGGGTATGGGCGCCGAGGTCGCCAAGCGCCCCGCTGCCGCCGAGGGTTTTCGAGCAGCGCCAGGACCAGGGCAGGTTCGGGTCGTTATAAAACCCCTGATCAAAGGTGCCGCGAAAGCGCACCGGTTCGCCAATATCGCCCCGGGCGATAATCTGCTTTGCCAGCAGCGCCGCCGGGGTTTTGATGTTGTTAAAGGCCACCATGGTCTTCACCCCCGCGCGCCGGGCCGCCTGCGCCATCTCCTGCGCCTGCTGCTTGTTAACCGCCAGCGGCTTCTCGCAATAGACATGTTTACCCGCCGCGATCGCCGCCATCGCCATCGTGTAGTGCAGATGGTTCGGCGAGGTAATATCCACCACGTCCACCAGCGGATCGTTCACCAGTTCGCGCCAGTCACCGTAAGCCTTCTCCGCCCCCAGCTTCACCGCATGACGTTCGGCCAGCGCCTGATCCTGATCCGCCAGCGCGTAAAGATAGGGGCGCTTCGGCAGATCGGGATAGAACATGGCCGCGCGACGGTAAGCGTCGGCGTGCGCCTGGCCCATAAAACCGGAGCCGATGAGACCAATATTTAACCGCGCGCTCATGATGCGTGCTCCTCTGATGATGAAGGGGACGAGAAATGGTGCGCCAGCCAGGCGAAGGCGCGGCGGGCGGTGGCCAACGGCGGCGCCATCGCCGGGTCCTGCTCGGCTTCGATAATCAGCCAGCCGCGGTAGTCGCTGTCGCGGGCAAAGTCGAGGATCGGCGCATAGTCGATGCAGCCGTCGCCTGGGATGGTAAACAGCCCGGCGCGCACCGCCTCGTTAAAGCTCAGGTTTTCGCGATACAGGCGCCCCAGCACCTGCGGACGGACGTCTTTCAGATGCAGATGGCGGATACGGTGACCATATTTTTCCAGCACGCGCGGGATATCGACCCCGGCGACGAAGGCGTGTCCGGTATCAAACGCCAGCCCGACGTTGTCATGGGTCTGTGACAGAAACCGCTCCAGCTCGTCGTCGTGCTCCACCAGCATCATCAGGTGATGGTGATAGGCCAGCCGCAGACCGTAGTCCCGCAGCAGCAGGTCGGCAAAGGTATTCAGCTTATGGCAATACACCGTCAGACTGACGCGGCTTAACGGCGGTGAGAGCGAGATCGGCTCATCAAACGGCGTTTCACCGGGCAGTTGCCCGCACTCGCCATAGACCATGACCCTGGCGCCGAGCTGCTGCAGGAGCTGCGCGTGGCCCCGCACCGCCTCCAGCTCCGCTTCCACGCTGCGGTCAGCCAGTAAGCCGCTGTACCAGCCGGACGCCAGCCGCAGGTCAGCCGCCGCCAGCAGAGGCCCCAGCGTCTCCGCCTGGCGGGGAAACTTGCGCCCTAACTCAATGCCCTGAAATCCCGCCTCCCGCGCCTCGCGCAGACAGGTGTCGAGAGGGATATCGCCGCCTAAATCCTCCAGCACATCGTTGGTCCAGCACAGGGGGCTAATGCCCCACTGCAGGTGCTCTGTCGCCATGTTTATCTCCTTTTCAGCCAGTCGTCTGGTGTGCCGTCACTATAAGCAGGCGACGACCAGCGATGAAAACGGAGAAATGATGGAAATCCATCATTGCCGCGGGCGGAATATCCGTTGTCGCCAGTAGCCCTGAAAAATTAATGGAAATAATGCTTGCCGCAGGCTTATTTTGCAGATAAAAATTATTGGCTTAATAACCCGTTTCAGAGGTTATCCCTTTCATTCGAAATATGATGATAGCAATATGAAAAAAACTCAATACCGCACCAGCGCGGGCTTTAGCCCTGCGCCCAGGCCTGGCCTGCTGTTATTTGCGTAAGTGACAAATAATCGCTATTAAAACATCAATTACTTAACATTCTCTCTGCAATAATATGACAAGCAGCGGGAAGATACGGTGATAAATAAAATCAGGGTAATGATGTTTTTACAAATAAATAACCCTTCGCCTTTCTGCTCATTATTTGTCAGGAATGGCTGCGGTTATATTTATTCTGACGCCCCCGGAGAATACACCAATGTGTATCAACCTTTATGACAATGCGCGCCGCTATCGCAATGAGAAACAATAAGATGAATAAGACCTGGCTTTTCACCACCCTCACCCTGGCGCTGGTCGCCGCCGCGCCGGCCCACGCCATTAGCGCGAAATACCGGGAGCAGCTTGAACGCTCCGGCTGTACGCAGATGACCGACGGGACCACCTGCGATATTCATAAAACCAAAGCCGAGAATGCCGCCGCCGCGCAGCAGGCCAGCAGCGGCTTCGGCCCCTGGCTGGGCACCTGGTATGTTTATACTGAATATGGCGATAAAATTGATGAGATTACCGTCACCGCTAAAACGGTGAAAACTCATGGTCATCTGGTGGAGGACGCGAAAGCGAGCCAGGGTAAGCTGACTTTCCGGGTGAAAAACTCAACCTTTACTCTCAACGACGCCTTTAACGGCAACTGGACAAACGGCAGCCAGCGCGGCACGTTGCAAAAAATAGAGTAAACTCCCTGCTCCCCGGCGGGGGCACACCATGCCGATAGACTGCGGTGACCGGTTCGTCCGGCCAGGCAAGCAATGTGATGTGACGCATGCGGGGAGACCTCCCGGCGCGGGCCGGGAGGGAGTGCAACAGATTACTTCTGCGGACGCATGGCCGGGAAGAGGATTACGTCGCGGATGGTATGGCTGTTGGTAAACAGCATCACCATGCGGTCGATACCGATGCCCAGACCGGCGGTCGGCGGCAGGCCGTACTCCAGCGCGGTGACGTAGTCTTCGTCATAGAACATCGCTTCGTCATCGCCCGCCGCTTTGGCGTTGACCTGATCCTGGAAACGCTGCGCCTGATCTTCCGCATCGTTCAGCTCGCTGAAACCGTTACCGATTTCGCGGCCGCCGATGAAGAACTCGAAGCGGTCGGTGATTTCCGGGTTCACGTCGTTGCGGCGCGCCAGCGGGGAAACTTCCGCTGGATATTCAGTGATAAAGGTCGGCTGGATGAGGTGCGCTTCCGCCACTTCATCGAAGATTTCGGTGACGATGCGCCCCAGACCCCAGCTTTTCTCTACCTGAATGCCGAGAGATTCCGCCAGCGCTTTCGCCGCGTCGAAGTTATCCAGATCCGCCATGTTGGTTTCCGGACGATGTTTTTTGATCGCCTCGCGCATGGTCAGTTTTTCAAACGGCTTGCCGAAGTCAAAAACCTGGTCGCCATACGGCACCTCGGTTTTGCCCAGCACCGTCTGCGCCAGGGTGCGGAACAGCGACTCGGTCAGTTCGATCAGGTCTTTGTAGTCCGCGTACGCCATGTACAGTTCCATCATGGTGAACTCTGGGTTATGACGTACCGAGATCCCTTCGTTGCGGAAGTTACGGTTGATTTCAAACACGCGTTCGAAACCGCCGACCACCAGACGTTTCAGATACAGTTCCGGCGCGATGCGCAGGTACATATCGAGATCGAGCGCGTTGTGATGAGTGATAAACGGACGGGCGGACGCGCCGCCGGGGATCACCTGCATCATCGGGGTTTCCACTTCCATAAAGCCGCGGGCCACCATGAACTGACGCATGGTCGCGAGGATCTGCGAGCGGATGCGGAACGTATGGCGCGACTCTTCGTTAGCGATCAGATCCAGATAGCGCTGGCGATAGCGGACTTCCTGATCCTGCAGGCCGTGGAATTTATCCGGCAGCGGGCGCAGGGCTTTGGTCAGCAGGCGCAGCTCGGTGCAGTGGATGGAGAGTTCGCCGGTTTGCGTTTTGAACAGCTTGCCGCGGGCGGCGATGATGTCGCCGAGATCCCATTTCTTAAACTGTTCGTTGTAGACGCCTTCCGGCAGGTCATCGCGGGCCACGTACAGCTGGATACGGCCGCCGACGTCCTGGAGGGTGACGAAGGAGGCTTTGCCCATCACGCGGCGGGTCATCATCCGGCCGGCCACCGCAACTTCAACGTTCAGGGAAGCGAGTTCATCGTTATCCTTCGCATCGAATTCAGCGTGCAATTGGTCAGAGGTATGATCGCGACGGAAATCGTTGGGGAAAGCTACGCCCTGCTCACGCAGCGCAGCCAGTTTTTCGCGACGAGTTTTCAGTTCATTATTAAGGTCAATGGCCTCATCGGCACCTTGTGCTTGTTGTTCAGACATATGGGTTCCTCATAACCTTGCTTTCAAACTAGCTTCGATAAATTGAACCAGGTCACCCTTCCGCGCGGCCTGTCTCCGGCTTTACACCGAAGAACAAGAGTAACGAATCTGGCTTCACTTCAAGCTGATCTCACTCAGCTATGCCTTCACTAACGGTATTTTTTATCGTTGGCTTCCGCGCCTGCCAGAATATCCTCCTCCTGTTCACTACGCTATGCAAGGAGCGGCTTTGCGCTCCGCTGTTGATGGGATACCCCCGGTCGCGCTGCGCTTACCGGGGCGATAAATCGCGCTGGCCGATAGCCCGCCGGGACGCGCATCAGGCGCCGCCGCCGGGAAGTTCGCCAGCCGCCGCGCGGCGTTTGCCGACGCTACAGGCTGCGGCAAAGGCGATAATCACCATCACCGCCACGCAGCCGAGGGTCCATTCGCCCATCTGCGAGAAAAAATGCTGATAGGCGGCAATCGCCGTATCGCTGATTTGCGATTCGGTGGTCTGCTGGGCGACCACGCCCGCCAGCCAGTTGGCCACCGCGCCGGTGGCCAGCATGTAGATCCCGGTCAACACCCCGGTGACGCCGGGCATGTTCAGGCGGGTGATTTGCGCCATCGCCACCGGGTCGATAAACAGTTCGGCAAAGCCCATCATCGCCAGCCCGGCGACCATCATGCCCATCGAGGCCTGACCGTCAGCGGCGCCGTGGCGGGCATTAAGCGCCAGCAGCATAAAGCCGCCGCCCATCAGCAGCAGGCCGAAAGCGAATTTCAACCAGACGCGCAGCACCGAACGTACGCTGCCTTCCGGGCGCATCAGCCACGCCAGTACCACGCCGGCCGCCATCACCGCCACCGCATTAACCGACTGGAACAGCGCCGTCGGCACCTCCCAGTTCAGCAGGCGGCGGTTAACAAAGTGGTCGATAAACAGGCTAATCGAGCTCCCGCCTTGCTGAGCCAGCACCCAGAACAGCGTCCCGGCAAGCATCAGCAGGACGATCTGCCATAGCGCGCGACGATGCTCGGGCGCTTTGATCATGATCCGCGCCACCATCTGGGCGGCAAACAAGCAGACGATCGCCAGCAGATAGCCGGACCAGTTGTTTTGCAGCAGCAGTGTGAAGAACACCGGCGCCAGGCACAGCATCACCAGCAGCCAGCCCCAGGTCGGCAGCACGAATTTCACCGCCCGCAGCGCCGGTTTATCGACGCCGCGGGTATGCCGGAAATGGCGGCTGCCGCTTAAGAAAATCATCAGTCCGATGAACATACCGATTCCCGCCAGGGCGAAGCCGATATGCCAGCCGTACCACTGGGCCGCCAGCCCGCAGGCGATGGGCGCGGCGATGGAGCCGACATTGCCGGCGGCGTACAGCAGCGAGAAGCCGCCGTCACGACGCGGATCGTCGTGGGCGTAGAGTTCGCCAAGCAGGCAGCTGATATTGGATTTGAACAGGCCATAGCCGCAGATAATGATCGCCAGCGCGACGTACAGGCTCCATGCGGAGGTCGACTCAACGCCCAGCACCACGTGGCCGAGAGTCATCAACAGCGCCCCGGCAATCACCGCCGTGCGGTTGCCGAGCAGGCGGTCGGCAAGCCAGCCGCCGAGAATAGGGGTAACGTAAACCAGAGATGCGTAAGCGCTGAACAGGCTGATGGCGTGGCTGTCGTCGAAGCCAAGCTGGTGGGTGAGGTAGAGGATGAGTAAGGCGCGCATGCCGTAAAAGCTGAAGTACTCCCAGATCTGGATCGCAACGATGTAGTAAATCGCGCGCGGCTGTGAGGGTGTTTTCATGTGTTCTCCTTGCAGCGTGAAAAAGGGAAGTGGCAAGCCACTTCCCTGGTGTGCGTCTATTACTTGTTATTCTCTTCTTTCAGCACTTTAACGGTGTAACGACCATCCGCCTGACGATAGGCGCCGTGGATATCGGTTTCGAAGCCCGGGTAGTGGGCGCCGATTTCGCACAGCATCTGCAGGAACTCCAGCACCGGACGGCTCTCTTCGGTGATCATTTCACCCGGCATCACCAGCGGCACTCCCGGAGGATACGGCAGGATCATGTTGGCGTTGACGCGGCCGACCATCTCTTCGAGGTACACTTCTTCCGTCTGACCGTGCAGCTCTTTCTGGAACGCGGCATACGGGGTCATCACCATCGATGGCAGCACTTCGAAGGCGCGGAACATCAGATCCGGCAGGTTGTGGTGCTCAATCAGTTTGTGAATGTTCTGCGCCAGGTCCTGAATACGCATGTTCTCATAGAATTCAGGATCTTCACGGTACAGCGACGGCAGCATGTTTTTCACCCGCAGGTTCAGGTCGAACGCGCGTTTGAAGTCGGTCAGCGCACGCAGCAGGCTCAGCGCTTTGGTTTTGTCGATACCGATGCTGAACAGGAACAGCAGGTTGTACGGACCGGTTTTCTCCACCACGATGCCGTGTTCGTCGAGATATTTCGCCACGATGCTTGCCGGAATACCGAAGTCATCCATGGTGCCGTCTTTCTTCATCCCCGGAGTCAGCAGCGTGACTTTGATCGGGTCGAGGTACATGTGTTCGTTATCGATGTTTTTGAAACCGTGCCATGCACTGTCGGAGCGCAGCGGCCAGCATTCAGGGCCGTCGATATGTTCCGGCTGCCATACGTCGAAGAACCAGCCGTCAGACTCGCCTTTCAGACGTTTGATCTCTTTACGGAACTTGATGGAACGTTCGATAGAGCCGTCGATCAGGCGCTTACCGGCGTTGCCTTTCATCATCGCTGCCGCGGTTTCGGTGGACGCCACGATCCCGTAGTGCGGAGAGGTGGTGGTGTGCATCATGTAGGCTTCGTTAAAGGTCTCTTCGTTAACGTCGCCTTTCACGTGGATCATCGACGCCTGAGAGAACGCCGCCAGCAGTTTGTGCGTGGACTGGGTTTCGTAAATCACTTTCCCTTCGACGCGGCCGCCGCTCATCCCGCATTTGCCTTCATAGATCGGCGAGAAGTTGGTGTAAGGCACCCACGCGGAGTCAAAGTGGATGGATTTCACATCCAGGGTTTTCTTGATGAAGTCAGTGTTGTACAGCAGACCATCGTAAGTCGAGTTGGTGATCACCGCGTGTACCGGCCAGGTCGCGTTCGGCGTCTCTTTCACACGCTTGGCGATAGTCGCGTGCTGGAATTCGCTCTGCGGGATACCGCCGAGGATGCCGTAGGCGTTACGGGTCGGACGGAAGTAGATCGGCGTAATGTCGCTCATCATCATCAGGTGAGTCAGCGATTTGTGGCAGTTACGGTCAATCAATACGGTGCTGCCGGCCGGCGCGGAGTACATACCGACGATTTTGTTGGCGGTAGAGGTGCCGTTGGTCACCATATAGCTGCGTTCAGCATTGAATACGCGAGCGATATACTCTTCCGCTTCTTTGTGCGGGCCGCTGTGGTCCAGCAGGGAACCCAGTTCAGAAACCGAAATCGAGATATCGGATTTCATGGTGTTGGAGCCAAAGAAATCGTAGAAGATGCTGCCTACCGGGCTTTTCTGGAAGGCGGTACCGCCCATGTGGCCCGGGGTACAGAAGGTGTATTTGCCTTCACGCACATATTTGAACAGCGCTTTGGTCAGCGGCGGCAGAATGGTGTCGATATATTCGTCAGTGTTCTGTTTGATTTTGTTCGCGATATCTTCCGCAGCGCCCAGCGCATATTCGAAGAAGCGAACCTGCATGCGCAGATCGTTCAGGCTAACGTCCAGCGTGGAGTAGGTGTTAGCGAACGCATACAGCGGCATGTACTCGTTCATTTTGCTGATTTCTTCGCACAGCTCGAGATTGTATTTATCCCAGTCGAAGATCACGCCGCACAGACGAGAGTTGTTTTCGATCAGTTTTAATAAGTCGTCACGGTCGTTCGGGTAGACAATGCGGAAGTCCAGGCGTTCGAGAGCACGATGCAGTTCACGGATGGGTTCTTCTTTGAAGTAAACCCCCATGTGATTCATGATTGCAATAACGTTCATAGTCAAATCTCCAGATGTAGAAAGCCCCTCCCGTCGCGCTATGACAGGTGATGGAAGGAGCCTCAGGAAAAAGGGTTACTGATTAGTGCGCGTTAGCGGGGCTGTTGCTATCCGATGTGTTGTTCTGGCGCTGGTGCATTTTGCGACCGTAGAACATCAGGATAATCAGGCTAACGATAAAGGTGCCGGCCAGTTCGAAGGAGCTTGCGCCCATCAGCGCGATGAAGCAGAACACGCAACCCAGTACCGAACAAATCAGGCTGACAAAGTTACGGATGTTGATGCCTTCAAAACGAATCAGGTCAACACAGGAGTAGAAGTAAGGCAGCATGGTCAGCAGTACCGCGATACCGGTCAGTTCGCCGAACAGGTCAGAGGCTTTACCACCGGCGGAGTTCATCAGGGTAATCAGTACCATCAGCGCGGTCATTTTCACTGCGGCCAGCAGCAGGCCTTTTTTCGGGATACCGTTGCTATCAACTTCGCCATACACTTTCGGGAAGTTACCGTCGTTGGCGGCGCGGACACCGGCCTGGCCAACCAGCATCATCCACGAGCCCAGAGAAGTCAGGCAGGCAAAGGCGGTGAAAGCGGATACCATCGGCGCAGCCCAGCCGCCGAGAATAGTAGAGGCGCTAATCGCGAACGGCGCACCCGACGAGGCCATCTGAGAAGCAGGATACATACCGGCGATAACCTGAGTCGCGGCGATATAGACGATACCGGCCATCGCAGTACCCAGCATGGTAGCCAGCGGTACGGTACGTTTCGGGTTTTTCACCATCCCGGTACTCACGGCGGCGGATTCTACGCCAACGAAGGCCCACAGGCAGAGCAGGATACTTTTAATGACCGCGTGGCTATCGGTGGTGCTGGAGGTGTTCCAGTTCGCCTGATAGGTAGCGACATCAAACCAGTGCCAGCCGACGACCGCGGTCATCACCACTGGAATAAGCACCAGCACCAGACCAATGGTGGTCAGACGGCTGACCCAGGTCCCGCCGAGCATATTAACGAAAGTAAAGATCCACACGATGGCAATACAGGCAATCCCTGCTGGCACCGGGTTATTTAAAATGGGGAAGAACGTAGACAGATAAGAAACCGCGGTAATCCCGATAGCCAGGTTACCAATCCAGTTTGCATGATAATAAAGCACACCGGTCTGGAAACCGAATGCCGGAGATATTTCCCCTGCGTAAGCAATTGGGCCACCCTGCTGCGGGTTTTTAGTGGCCAGTCGGGCATAAACATAAGCCAGAGACATCGCACCAATAATTGAAATTACCCAGCCCCAAATGGCAATACCACCGATGCTGGCCAGGTTCGCAGGTAATAATGCAATACCGCTCCCCATCATATTACCGGCGACAACACCGGTACAGGCAAATAGCCCGATCTTCTTGGCAGAACTCATGGTTGTTTTTCTCCTAAGTTTATTTGGGAGGTACAGATCATGATACAGAACCATTAATTGACCCGACCAACTGCCAACAAGATTACTGATTTGTACGAGATAAGTCCTAAAGATAAAGTGAAATAACAACAAACATCAGACAAATGATATTTTGACCTTTTTCGCTTAACATATAAACATGACAACAGGGTGTCAGAAAAAGATAAACATTATTGTTTTACATGCACTTAAACCAGATGCGGCGTGTTGCCGAACTGTTATTTAAAGCCTCCTGAATGCTAAATACAAATAACAACAAGAGGCTTCATGAGAAACATAAATTTAACCTCATCATGCCCAAAACCTTGCACACGATGAGGGTTTACTTATTCTGAAGAGAGGAAATTATCGAGATACGGAACCACCCGGTTGACCGACGTCTGGAAAACCCCGTTTTCAATCCAGTACAATGTGTCTCCCCCGGGGCGTAAATTAAACGCCGTAATGTAAGAATCTGCTGCCAGCCGGTTCTCACCTTTCATCTCATAGACTTTGCCTAACAGCACATAATTCAGCCACGACATCTCTAAATCGATCGCACTGTTAATAGCGGTATTCGCTTCATCGACTTTGCCCTTCCCCAGCAAATCCACCGCTTTTATTTGATAATAAATCGCCATGTCTTTAATACCCGGCATCTCCCCTACCCGCTCAACTTCGCTATAGAGGGCTGCCAGCTGTTTATCATCCAGCGGCTGTTGCGAATGGCGTAATACATCCACCAGCGTCTTTTCGGCATACGCATAAATAAAATCAGGTGCCCGTTTAATCACATCATCCAGCAGGCTGCTGGCCTTACTTAATGAGTCAACATCGCCCTTCATTAACAGCTGATGCGACTGGTAGAAATAGGTTAACGCCACGCTTTGCGACGGCTGATACTGCCTGAGCATCGCCTGCATCCGCGCCGGCCACGGCTGCGTCAGGGCATCCGACAGGCTGTTCATCAGATCGTTCTGGATGGTGAGCTGGTTGTCATTGGTCACAAAGTAGCGCTTATCGAGCATCGTCGAGCTGTCGGCATTATCCACCAACTGGACCGACATAAAGCACTGCTGCGCCCGGTAGTGGCGCTGATTGACGAACTCAATGGTTAGCGTTTTACCGGAACTGCTCGGCTCATTGATGTTGTAGTCCGTTTTGTCATGCACCATAAAGGTCGAGAAGGTGTTCAGCGAGGTGGTGATCAGGCTGGCCAGGCCGACCGCGTAGGAGTGCTGCGACGACCAGTTGGTACAGGAGTTACCATTCACCAGGTGGATATCGATATCGCGCGGATTAAGCAACAGGCGCGCCTTGTTGACCGGCGGCCGCGATTCCATGCTCGACAGCGCCACCAGCGCCACGCAGGTGCCCAGCGCCAACAGGAACAGTCCCCACACCAGGGCGGTGGTGAGCCGTTTACGCACTGACGGCGCGCTGGCCACTGTCGGAGCGGGAGCTGGCACGGCGGGATCGGCGGCGGAGACGGGCGCATCGGGCGGCGCACCGGCAGCCGGCGGCGCGGTCGCGGCGACCGAAGGCGAAGGCGTCAGCGCCTCCATCTGTGGGGCGAGTTCCTCCCCTTCTTCGGTGCACCAGATCACCGGCACCGTGAGCTTATACCCCCGTTTGGGTACCGTCGCGATGTACTCAAGGCTAACGTCGTCGCCGTCTTTGAGCGACTTGCGCAGTTCAGAAATACTCTGCGTGACGACGTGGCTGGTCACAACGTTCCGGGTCCAGACGTTTTCGATAAGCTCGTCCCGACTAAGCACTTCCCCCGGATGGCGAGCGAAAAAGACCAGAAGGTCGATTAAACGCGGTTCAAGGGTAAGCTGGCGCCCCTTCCTGCTGATTTGGTTTACAGAGGGGGTTACCAGCCATTCACCGACGCGAACAACAGGTTGTAGCATACAAGAAAGCCCCAGACAAAAAGGGAAAGGCGCGATGATAACACATTTGTCCTACCTATTTTTGCCAGGGGTCACTCCCTCAGGCATTAGGTTGGAATTCGCCTTTTAGCGACAATAAAAAGCAATATTTCATTAACATCGTGATCATCAAATTCATATATAGCGATAAAAAACGTTTTCGCTTCCGCTTAGCCGTCGGAACGTGGGCAGCGGAAAAAAATAAGCCCGGAGGCGTAATGCGCTCCAGGCTCAGTCAGTGGCGTGCCGTTATGGCACGCGGAAGAATCGATTATTTATACACTTCCGCTGTGGCTTCAAAGTTAGGACCATGCTCACGCGCAGCAGTAATCACGTAGTACTTTCCGCCTTTCTCATCGGCCAGCTTGGAGAGCTGATCGTGCAGATCGGAAGGTGAAGAGAACTGCCCACCTGACGGCCCCACCGAGATCGGTCCGACCTTGGTCAGTTTAAAGTGTTTAGCTTCTTCTTTGGTGATCAACTGCGCGGCGGACGCGCCAAACGCAACGGCGGAAAGGGCTAACGCGACTATCACTTTTTTCATCCTGCAATCTCCTTGGAATGGGCCTTAGATCAGGCTCTTTCAGTATAGACGGCGATTTAATAAGCGTGCTACCGGTGCGCTGATTTTTTGGCCGCAGCGTTCAGTAACGCGGCGGCACCCCTTCCGGGCGGGTCTTAAAGCGCCGGTGCAGCCACATATATTGTTCAGGCGCCATCAGGATGCACTGTTCGATAATCTGGTTCATCCACGCCGCGGTAACCTCGGCGCTGGCCAGCGGCGGCGTGCGCTCCGGCGTCAGGGAGATCAGCTCATATCCCATACCGTTGGGTTTGCGTCGCGGAACAAACGGTACAATCGTCGCCCCGGACATCTTCGCCAGCATCCAGGTGCCGGTGGTGGTCGCCGCCTGCTCGACAGCAAACAGCGGCGCAAAAACGCTGCTGGCCGGCCCGTAATCATGATCCGGCGCGTACCAGAGGATCTCTCCCTCTTTCAGCGCCCTGACCATGCCTTTCAGATTTTTTCGATCCAGCATGGTCTTGTTCGAGCGCAAGCGTCCCCAGGTCTGCAGCCAGTCAATCAGCGGGTTATCATTGGGCCGGTAGACGCCGATCCCCGGGGTAAACATGCCATACATTCGCGCCCCCATCTCGAGGGTCAGAAAATGGATACCGATCAGTAAGATGCCCTGCTTTTGTTCCAGAAGTTCGACCACCTCGTTTACGCCGCTGGTCTCGGTCCAGCGCGCCACCCGGTGCGTCGGCCAGAACCAGGCCATGCCGGTCTCCATCAGCCCCATGCCCAGCGATTCAAAGTTTTTCACCAGCAGTGCCTCACGCTCGGTGACGCTCATCGCGGGAAAGCAGAGTTCGAGATTACGTCTGGCAATCCGTGCGCGGCTTTTCATCACCCGCATTGCCAGCCGCCCGAGCGCAGTGCCCAGTCGGTAGATCACCGGATACGGTAATTGCACCAGCAGCCATAAGAGGCCAATTCCCAGCCATAATAGCCAGTAACGCGGGTGCAACAGCGCGCGGGAAAATTTGGGTAAATTTGACATAGTAATCCTGTTAATTCACTCAATAATAGCTGAGCAAAAACCGCGAAATAAAGTAGCGGATCCTGCCGGTTGTATTTTTCCAATTCGTGCGGTAACACTAAGACACAAAGCACGATATTATACGTTGTTCAATCACTAATTTCAGTATTGCGATTGCGGCTACTCTATTATTAGCCACATCGCGTAAAACTTCCTTTTTTATGCATAAAAAAATAAACCAGACCTCTACAGCGCGACTGGTTGCCCAAAAAACAAACAGCATATTTTCTCATCGCCTGTTGCATTGGCCCCGTGGTTGCTCTGCAGCACGGAGATAACATGCTGCACGGCGGGATGTTCAACGTCATTTGTGACGCCTTCATGCGGTTATTTGTGACTCGGGCAAAGGTTAAGCATCGACATTGCGGATCCTTTTCCCAGATATGCTACGTTTACAGCGCTCATTCGACGCAAGTGCCTTTGCCGACGTCGTCGCTTTCAGAAGCCATAGTGAGAAGGAACTATGACAATGAATTATCAATTAGTGAAGCAAGTCAGAGAAAATAACATATTAAGAAAAAGCTTCATTGACCTTGCCGTTAAGACTTTCGACCTGTCTTTTGAAGAGTGGTATCAGCAAGGTTACTGGACCGACGCCTATATCCCCTACGCCTTTGTCGAACGTAATAAAATTATCGCTAACGCCTCGGCCAACATCATCGATCTGCGCTGGCAGGGCGAGCCCCGGCGGTATATTCAGATTGGTACCGTGATGACCGAACCGGACCACCGCAATAAGGGATTAGCCGGCCAGCTTATCCACCATATTCTGCAGGACTGGCAGCAGGAGGCGGACGCCTTCTTTTTATTTGCCAATCCCACCACGGTGGATTTTTACCCCAAATTTGGTTTCACCCGCAGCGAAGAGCATCAATATATTATGCCGGTCGCTCCGCGCGCCGGTGATTTTCGCAAACTGGATATGGACAGCGCTGACGATGTCGCCCTGCTCCGCCATTACTATGAAAAATCCAACCCGTTCTCACCGCTGCGGGTGGAGCACAACTTTGGCCTGCTGATGTTTTACTGCTCAGCCTTTATGAAGCATTTCGTTTACTATTCGGCAAAAAATGAGGCGGTGGTTATCGCCATGCAAAACGGTCCGGTGCTGATCTGCTTTGACCTGTTCTGCGATGCGGGCAAAAGCCTGTCGACGCTGGTCAACGAGCTGGCCGATGACCATGTTTACCAGGCTATCCTCGGCTTTACCCCCAATGAAGACCGGCTCGGCGAGTACGAGAAGATTGAGGGAGAAGATATCCTCTTTGTCTATGACCAGAAGGAAAACTTGTTTAAAGACAGGAAGTTGATGTTTCCTTTGCTGGCGCATGCCTGACGGCGCCGCGCCGTCAGGCCGATCAGTTATAGGTCACCACGAAGGTCGCGCTGGCGTTCGCCTCACCCGCTGTCACTGCGGGCCCGTTGACCGCTCGCCGCGTCGGGAGACGTAATCCCGATACTCCTCGCCAACGTAAATCTGCCGTGGCCGGTAGATGGTCAGCGGCGCCTGGTGCATCTCGTTCCAGTGCGCCACCCAGCCGACCGTCCGGCCGACCGCGGTGACCACCGCAAACATCGACGAAGGCAGATTCATCGCCTTGAGGATCACCGCGGTATAAAAATCCACGCTTGGCGACAGGCCATTGTCCACAAAGTAGGGATCGGTCAGCGCCACGTCCTCAAGGGCCATCGCTACCTGCAGCAGGCGGTCAGACATGCCTACCTCTGCCAGGACCCGATGGCTGGTTTCACGCAGGATATCGGCGCGCGGGTCACGGTGACGGTAGCGTGAGTTGCCAAAACCGAGGCGGCGAAATGCCTGCGGATCGCGCTTCGCCTGGCGCAGAAACGCCGGAACCTGATCGACGCTTTCAATTTCCTCCAGCATTCGCATGCTCGATTCATTGGCGCCACCGTGCATTGGCCCCCACAGCGACGCCAGCCCGGCGGCGACGCAGGCGAATAAGTTCGCTCCGGAGGAGCCCGCCGCGCGCACCGTGGTGGTCGAGGCGCACTGCCCGTGATCGGCATGCAGCACCAGGATCTGGTTCATCGCCTGCTCGATAACCGGATTGAGGACGTACTTCTCGGCCGGGATAGCAAACAGCATCTGCAGGAAATTTCCGGCATAGGAGAGATCGTTGCGCGGATAGGCGGCGGGTTGTTCAATGGTGTACTTGTAGCTCATGGCGGCGATAGTGGGCATTTTCGACAGCAGCCGCGTGGCGGCCAGCGCCCGGTGCTGCGGATTTTCCACATCCAGGACATCATGATAGAACGCCGCCAGCGCCCCCACCAGGGCGCACATCAGCGCCATCGGGTGCGAGTCGCGACGAAAGCCGCTGCACATGCGGGCTATCTGCTCATGGACCAGGGTATGGCGGGTGATGGTCTCGCGAAAGGTTTGATAGCTGGCCTCATCCGGCGCGTCACCGTTCAGCATGATGTAGGCCACTTCGAGAAAATCGCACTGGCGAGCCAGCTGATCCACCGGATAGCCGCGGTGCAATAGCACGCTGTTTTCCGTATCGATCCACGAGATCGCCGACTGGCATCCGGCGGTATTGGCGAAGCCGGGGTCATAGCTGCAGAATCCGGAGTGATTCAGCTCGCGTATGTCGACTCCCACATGGCCCCGGGTTCCCGGCACCTGCGGCAGGGTGATGGGCGTCGGTTGCCCGGCAATAGAAAGCGTTAACGGTGTGGTGCTCATCCTGTCAGTTCCCCCAGCAGCTTATCAGCGACCTGAAGTCATTCTTCAGGCGGAAAGAGCAACATAACCAATGTGATGCAGCTTATTCATTGATGTCATCACTATAACTCTGACAAAGAGGATATTTTGCTGGCCTTTCCGGGGAAACAGGCCATCTTTCCCCACCCCATCGTCGGATAGCGGCACAAATCGCCAAGGATAAAGGCGATCAGCGCTGTCAAAATTTACGCTGAGTACAGAAAGGATGAAGAGGAGCTACCATGAATTTTGTGCTGTCGATGACGCTTATCTGCATCGCCATCGCCTGGCTGATGATGAGCCTGCTGCCGGTCTAACCGCCCCCCCAGTGGCCTGGATAACGCCCCCCTTCCGCCGTGGTCTTCACCGCTGAGGTTTCACCAGAGCCAGGCAAGAAGCACTGGTTGCATATCAGGCTGTTGCGTTTTTCCGCCCAGGGGTAGGCTAAAGGCCACTGTTAAGGAGGTGATATGTCTGGACTGATCAACCCACATGCGGCCCCGGAAGAAGCAGCCTATGCGCTGCTGATTGAGCTGGTTCGCGCCCAGCGCGTGCCGCAATATGAAGGCGATATTTCCGGCCTGCTGGCGATATACGACGAAGCCGTTAAACACTTTAAAGAGAAAGAGCCCGAGCGTTAGGCATGGAGGTCGTTGTGCGGGGAAAGGGTGACGCCTGCGGGAGACGCGCAGGCGTTGGCTGGATAGCGGCTTGGGTCATCAGCTGCCGCGGTAGGTAGAGTATCCGTACTGACTGAGCAGCAGCGGGATATGCAGTTTTTGATTTTGCTTTGTGACATTGAAAATAACCGGAATCACCGGGAAGAACGTATTCATGTTTTGGCTTTTAAAATAGTCACCGGTTTTAAACGTCACTTTATAAACCCCCGGCTCCATATTCTCCGCCTGCGGATAGAGCGATTTAATCCGCCCATCGGCATCCGTTTTGCCGGTGGCGATATGCTGCCAGCTCTCCCCTTGCTGCTTATCCAGCTCAATCTGCACACCCGGCGAAGGGAGCCCGGTTTGCTGATTAAGAATGTGTACGCTGAGCGTGCCCTCTGGCGCCGCCAGCGCGCTGAAGCTGAGAAGGGAAATTACGGAGGCGATAACTAATTTCATAATCGTGACCTTTTGGGCAAGTGAAAGTGCCCTAACTATAGTCAGGGCGGCGGGGAAAAAAATTAAACTTTTTGTTATCAGATTGAGTTGATGGGTACTGTCCCCACACACAACACGCTGAACCGGTTTTGTCGTGAGAAGAGGGAGTGTCTGATGTGTGAGTAACCCCGTGCTCTTCGTAACAGGATACGTGGCACTTAATCCGTCAGAGAGGGAAAAGATTAACTGGGGTCAAATATCAAAAGGTTAAATAATATATGCCGTGGCCTCTGCCGCCTCTAACAGAACAGTGCTTACTGCAAATGGCCTGCCGTATTCGAAATAATCATTTAATATTATTTAACCTACTATTCCAGTGTAAGTAATCACCTGGTTCAGATAATGATTATTATCATTGATTCTCTTGTCGCCACGCCTTCACCATCTCCTTTGTTACCTCTTTCTTGTAGCAAATAGGTGAGTACCCACCAGCTTTGCTCCAGGCGCTGCGGCCACCGCACGAGCTGCCGTTCCGGGCGGTATTGAAGGGACAGGCACAGGTACCGGGATAGGATGCGACAGAGTCATCAATAATTCTTTGCCTGACCTGATCATCGCTTAAGGAATTCGATTTGGCGATGGAAATATCTGATGCAAAGACACACACAACAGCGAATACGGAGATGACGACGAATTTGATGTTCATTTGGATCTTTCCAGGCAGTGGATGAACATCGAGGGTATGCTTTCAAATAGTGTTCAATATTGATCTTTAACAACTGTACTTCACGCCAGCTTAAAATGCGATACTTAACCCAGTCAGACATAACCTAAAGCTATAATGACTATTAGCCTGTTACCGGCAACATATTTTCACATTCCTGCAGAGCGCTTATTCTGCACTCAGCTATAACCAGCATTAACCATTCTGTTCGATATTGCAGAGCCGTAATGCTGTACTCTCACTGGCCATCGTCCGACAGATACTGCAAGACATTAGAATCATCGAAATGGTCCGTCGCTATGCTCACCTGGCGCCGAACCACCTGACTGAACACGCACGGAAAATTGACTCGATTTTTGCAGAAGATGTCCCACATATGTCCCACAAGGAAAAATCAGCGACTGGAGGAAGTAATTAAGTGATTGATTATTAATGGCCCTACAGGATTCGATATAAACACATAACAAACTGATTTTATTTAACTATGTAGGTTAAGGAAATCACACATACCCCCAAATGTACCCCCATATATTTTTCTATGGCCGAACATTGACTATTTATCGCGCAATGTTGGGTGCCAGGAGCTTTCTGCTATACCGCTAATATTCCCCCGTCCAAAACCGCTTCATAATTTACACACGGAAAATTTCTCTATATACATGCAAAATGTGTTGGTTCGGTTGGTTCAGTTGCCTCAAAACGTAAAGACCATTGTTTTATTTGATTATTTTTCAAAAAATTGAACCAACACCATCCGATTTTGAACCAACATTTAGCTGAGTGAACCAACATCAGCCGCGAAAATGACGTTGCGTACAGGCAGGTTTCGCGTTCTGGATAGAAGTAACAAGGCAGCTTTCTCCCCGTGCTATCTGAGTAGTGAGCGAAAAATTTCGCTGAGTGTATTTCACCTAATACCAACGGCGTTTTAGCATAGATATGCTTGTGCTCAATCTCGATGAGATCCATCCGGCGTATTCGATAGCCAGCAGTTCATGGGCGAACGTGCCGCCGTTTCTTCCTTCATCTGAAACTATGCAAATCTGCACAGTTTCTTTTTCCAGTTCGGCGAGCAAAGATTTTGCGGTTTGAGTACGCAACCACTGGGCAGGTGCTTTGTTAGTGCCAAGACCACTCGCCTTATGCAGCGCATTCAGGTTGAAGCGTCCGGCAGTAGCCTTTTCCCCCAATGAGGGGAAAGCATCATTGCTTACGAGCCCAGTTAAACATGACAGAAGAGACAAAGAGTTAGTGTTGAACAGTAAATGGATAATATCTGGACGATTGAATATACATCGGCACATAACCAGGAGTAATCCTCTGCATTTCTGATGCGCCACTTGCTAAAAACACCACCATTTTTAATACATATAGTTGAATTAATTAATGAAAAAAGCTTTTGGTAGGAAAGAGTTGTTGCTGGTGGTGCCGTTATCGATGAGTACTATCGACCGCCTTGAACACAAAGGTCAGTTCCCAAAACGCTTTTATATTACCGACGGACGCTGTGCCTGGGATGGAGATGAAGTCGAACAGTGGCTTGACGAAAGAAAGGCCGCAAACACCGGTAATTTTGGTGGGAAAAAGCCACCTGTTGACAAGAGAGTTTCTCGCCCGGTAAGTAAGGCAACGTGATACAGTTGGCACATTGCTTACGCAAATCCTCTGCACCGGGCGATACGTTCGCCAGGAGCTCTCGCCGGCGGATATAACGCAGAAGGTAGTAGCCAGTTTGATGCCAGCCACCCTTGAGACCATAAAGTCGGAAGAGAAGCAGACCTATCACTACCCTCTGAAGACGAACTACCGTGAGCACATCCATAGTCCTGAGGGAGTGAACGGTCCGGTTGAACACTCCATGCTGATGGATATGCTGAAAAAGATGGATGCCGACTGGCATGATGTGTCCGGCGCCGCCGCAGAGGTAACGGCCATGCTCAGCTACATTGTTGGTATCGGCGCCGTACTGCGCGACATAGAGACGCATGCTCAGTATGTGATGGCTAAGACCAAGGGTTACTGAGGCTGCTGGCGCAGGGAAGCGCCTTAAAATTCATGATTCGTAACCTATTCATATCTATTGATATCGCGTTTTTATTGCTCTGCTCATCTTGCAACCAACAATACCTATGCGTATATTTACACCAAAGGTAATCAACCTTTTGTTGAATAGCAGTTACTACACCGGAGATTAAAGATGACAAAGCTTGGATTCGTTGCAAAAGGTATGGTTGAAAACCGTACTAAAGCAAAGCGTCGCAAAGCACCTGTATCTTTAGGGACTGTAGTACTGCGCGGCTCGGTTAGCGGCTCGGTTGTAGTACGCGGAACAGCCACCCTCTTTGTTGGTGAAGATGGTAACGTCATGCGCGTTACAGCTGTCCATGGGCATAGCAAAAAAATCCATGGCCGTCATAGGACGGCAAAGTTTGCGCAGCAAAAGGTTAATGCTCCGAAAATCAATATGATTTCTGCAGAGGCATCTTCTGAGCTATCCTTCCGCATGCTGAGCACTTTAGATGATCGGATGAAGGAAGAACAGTTCGATGTATTTGAGTGAGTATTGCGGAAGAATTCTACCCACAGGCGAATTCAAAAGTGATGATTTTTTAATTTCACTTAAAGAAGCCTTTAAATGTCATTGGCGTAATGGTCATCACCCCAGCTTAGGAAAAGACACTCTTTTTGAAAGGCCTGATGAAGTTCTTAATTACCACCTTAGAAAAGTTCATGTAAATATTAACCAATACGCAAATTACAATTACTCATGTACAAAAAAGTGCTGGGATGAATGGTCATATGGTTTAATAGATGAACATGGGCGCTTCAGACCTACACCAGTAAGTAACTCTTACTTGATTTATGCAGTGAATGAACATCGAGATGCTGCCTTATTAGCTTACTGGGATCCACCAGCTCATACTAAGGCTAATCAGCCTGTATGGATGGATTCAGTAATAAACTTCACTAAAGTTTTCCATGATAAAACTAATACATCACCCTTCCCTAGAGAGAGTGACCCATGGAGCTACTCATTTAAAATTAAGAAGCCCGCATAGCGGGCTTTTTAATGGATGAAATCTGAGCACAGCGCTACAATCATAAAGCCACGGTTCAGTGGTCTACACATGGTAAGTGAAAATGAAAAAAGCATTAGCAGTGCTGTTTGTTCTGTTGTCTCTGGGCTCTTCCACACAGGCTTTCGCTGGTAACTGCCAGCATCCTGATGACACCGCAGCTGACGGCTCACGCTGTGGCGGCCGTTCTGCTGACTCCCGCCCCGGCGGTCAGTGATAAATAAGGCCGCGAAAGCGGCCTTTGTGACATGTCACGCTAGTTTTTACCATCAAGCTTTGGCGGCTCGTTACAACGAAACGATGCCTGCATAGCAGCTATGACCAAGCTCTCAGCTGAGTTAACTCGCTTGTCAGGGTTATCGTTTAAGTATTTATAAACAACATCAGCATATGTCTGTAACCGCCCATTAGGTTGGCAAAAAACCTGAGCCCCTTCATTACCATAGGCATCAATCATTGATGCCACATATCCCATGAATACGCCAGCTTGAAGCTGATTATCAGGCGTACGGCGTCTGCCTTGTTCAGCTTTTTTATACTCCTGAGAATATAGGTATAGCTGTTGACCATCATAGAACTTTGCTTCAGCAGGCACCATAAATGAGCAGAAAAAAGCGCAAGCAATATATTTGGCATTCATTATTATTTCCCTAACATGAATTGCGATGGCGGTAACATAAATGTATTACCCTGATCTTTCTGTACACGCTGCTCATAGCGCTCAAGAGACCCAGGTGATAACCATTCCTGCATGCGGTTCAGAATAAGATAGTCCATTCCCTGACGCACACCAAGCAGATTGAGGAACGGTGTATGGTTGATACCGAAACGGAGAAAATCTCCGGCCTTTGCATCGCCATCTCGGGCCTGCAGGTACAGGTTACGTAGTTGATCCACATCTCCTACAAATGGCCCGGCCAGGCTGGATGCCATGCCCCCACCGAAACGGTTATATTCGCCGAAAAGGAAATCCCCCATTAGGCCGGCGCCGCCGCCTTGTACCATCGCTGCCATGACTGATTTATGATCCAGCGGGCGCGGTGTTTGCCCCTTGACCATGAGTTTTGCCTGCATGGACAGATATCCAAAAGCTGTCATCCATATGAACAACTGAGCAAAGCCCTGCCATTCTCCGTTACCTGCAAACATCGCTTTGGCCAGCGCCGGAAACTTACTCTGCCCAAGGGCCGCCGGCGTGTAACCACGGCCGTACAACTCCCTTCCCAGGGTATTCTGCATAAATGACGCTGTGAAAGATTTGAACTGCATCATCATTCGAACGGCTTCACCAACCGGCGTGCCTGGTACAGTACCGAATTTAATTAGCGCATTTGTTCTCGCCCCAGGCTCGGACATAGCAACCTGAATACGATCGAGATAGTAGCCTCGGAGTTTACCTGCAAGGGTTTCCCGCGCATTGGCGATCGCCGCCGAACTGGCCTTGATGTTCTGCGTCGCAAGATATTTTTCAATGTCGTGATTGGGGATAAACTGAACACCATTAGGGGTCATATGGCTGTTACCGTTCAGTTCGTCCATCTGCATATTACGGAATACCGACCACTCATGCTCACCGATACCACTTATTTCAAGTACGCGGCGGAGCTCGGGGTTAAGCTTTGAAAACTCACTGCCAGCATTACGCGCCATCCAGTTGGACATGATAAGACCGGCGCCCGAACGCCCGTTCTCGGTCCACCAGTTAAGTAGGTTGTATTTGAAAAACTTCTGCTGAAGACGGGCTATCTTCCCTGGGACAGAAGTATCACCCGAGAATTTGGAGATCACTTCATTGCGTACAGCATCAAAACCGATCCCCATATAACTGAGGATTTCTTTTTTCTCTTCGCTGCTGTAGCCCTGCAACTTACCCATAAGGTTTTTGCTCATCGCCTCATAGATATTCATGCCCTGATACCGCATTTCCATGGACATGTTGCCTATATCGTTAAGGGATGAAAGCGTTGCGCTACCCAGCTTAGTCATCCCCTCAACTGCTCGAATACTGGCTCCCGTTTTGGCCAGGGTTGCATTCCCTGGGATATTGGTAAACCCCATAACCTCATCAAGCTGCTGTTTGAGCATACGGAACTGACCGTTAAGATCAGCCACTGCCGCGGGGTCATTTGTCTTTTTAATACGCAGCAACTGATCATCAAAAAGACGCTGAAACATGTGCTCAGGGTTTGTTCCGAGTACCCGCATCAGACCGGTTGTTTTTGCTGCACTATCCAGAGAGGCGATGACAGACTCGCGAATATTCCCGGCGCCGTACAGTTTGTTGTATTCGAACCAGGCATCACCACCGGGCTTAAAAATGAGTTCGCGCTCCTGGCTGGCACGTTTGGCTATATTGGATCCGCCACCTTTGAAGCCCTTCAGCCACTCTGAGGCGGGCTTGTAAGTCAGGTGTGTTCCCGATGCCAGGTTGTTATAGACGTTTTGTAGGTACTCTTCGCGATTAGCTATGCCTTCAAAAGTGCCATCATCCAGCCGCGGCAAAATAAAATCACGCCATCCCTCATATCCTTCGGCTCTGATTTTGTACATGTCGTGGCTCTGGCGAGTGATATATCCCGCCAGCTTACCTACCCATGCGCCGGCTCGATTTTTATCAAGACGCGTGACTTCATTCCACTTCATTATGACTTTGCCAAGTGCTATCGCCTCTTTAGGGAGACCATCGGTAGACTCCCTGCGCCCCATACGGTCAATAGCTCGGGCTATATCAAGATCGTACTCACCAGATGAAAAGGCTTTTTCGTAACCTGTTTTATCGATGTCGTGAAAGAAACCACCATTGTATTTACCGCTCAGTTGCTCCTGCTCCCTGGCTACTGATTCACGGGTTCCGGCCGCATATTCATTACGCCCGACCAGAATGGAAGACAGTGTGATATCAGGGCGATCTGCTTCGCCTTTGCCAAAACGAGTATTGTTGAGAAAGGCCGAGTGTTTTTTGTAAATACGCAGGTTGATCAGCTTCTGCTGAGTCTCAATGGCTTTTGCCAGCCTCTCGGATTTCATTAGCTCCTCAGCAGCCTGGAGCGCAGCCCCCTCATTTGAAATAGCAGCATTCTCAGCTTTGATCCGCGCTATCGTATCATCCATGTTGTTAAATAAACTCTGCATCTCTTCATCGGTCAGAGGGCGACCGGCGGCAGCATTTACTGCTTTTTCGCATGCGGTGAGAAAAATATTATCAGCCATTCAGTTTCCCTATACGGCACATAGCCGCAGCTTTGATTGCTTTTTCCATGGAGGTATCTGCTGCCTCATGTTCAACCTGTTTCATTAAAGCGGCGAACTCCGGATCATCAGAAGAAATAGCGTCGTTAATCTGGCGCGTATAATTCAGGTTTTCTTCTGCTTGTCTCAATGCGTCATCAGTAGTCCCTGACTCACCCGCTGACTTTATCTGGATATCAGCTGAAGCACTGGCCGCTACATCGTCTTGCGCTGCTGGGATGCGTCGAGGTAAAGACAGATCATCAATAGCCGTTATTTTTTTCTCCGGGTCTACCAGATTGAGGAACGGCTCGATGTTTACATCCTCCCCCCGGCGCATCTGGGCTACGGCTGATCGCATAGCCTGATTACGCACCATCCAGTCAGCCTCACCTAACTTCTGAGCTGCACTTTTGATACCTTGCGCAACCGGGGATTGTCGGAGTGACAAGCGGATCTCATCGGCTCGCCGGGAGACTTGCTTTGCAAGCGGTTCGGGAAGTTCCCCGCGAGAGATAGATGCCAGTTCCTGCGCCGCTCTGGCACCGTCCTGGTGCTCTCCAATACGAGAATTCAGTTGTTCGATCTCCGTCTGTAACCGCTGGCGCCGATCATTCAGTTGAGCCTGTGCCGCCGCACGTGCTTCCCTGAACTTCATCCTCTGCCCCTGATACTGTTTAGTAAGCTCGGGCAGCGATGCATCAAGAGAGCCAATATTTCTGGTCAGACTTTCCACCTGGCGCTGAAGTTCACCAACGCCTGTTATCTGCCGTGATGCCAACTCCTGAAGATTATCGGCATAAGAAGGGACAACATCGTTATAGGCCGTTTGCTGCGTATAGTTCTCGCGGTAATGATCGATGCTTCTAGCCAGGTCATCTGCCGGCGCTCTGGAGAGATATGTTGGCGAATCAGGAAATATGCCCGGTCGCATAATTAATGGTTCCGCCGCCGGTGATTCGATGGGGAGACCAATTTCCGGAGATGGCGACTTTTCGGTTGCTGCACCTGGTACCTCATTTACCCGGGAAGTGGACATATCACGGGCTCGAAGCGCATCAGCCACAATCCCACCACCAGCGTGAAGAATACCACCGCCAATTGTTCCAAATAGAAAGTTGGAGGCGTAGTCTCCCATAGTAAAATCATTACCCTGGGCTGCTTGTCCTTCTGCAACCAGCGGCATTGTTGCTGCTGTCTGTGCTGCACCATATGCACTTCCCTGTAGAAAACGTTGGCCAGCACGGCCAAGAAGTGTTGCGGCTCTGGCTTCACCAGCGAAAGGGATAAGCCCTATTAAAGCGTTACCAGGATCCGCCATGCTGCCCATCAGATTAGCCATATACTTCAGTGGAGTAGAGACGGTACCCGATGGAGCGCCTTGTAAAATCTGTTGCCTGTTGAGGTGAGCCTGATGGTCCTGAATAACAGCGTCAACATAAGGCTTTGTTAAACCCGCACTAGGAACATTGATAGATTCAATTTTATGTTCGCCGAATAAACGCCTGGCATCTTCCTGGCTATATCGCTCTGCACTGGGATCAATATTTAGCCGGGCAAGGCGTGATTCCTCACCCCATGATACGAATGGACCTTCGTTGAATCCTTCAGAAACAGACGCGCCAAGCGAGCGTAATAGCGGCTGCTCGCCCTCGACTGGCAAGGGGTTGTTGCTTAGCGGAGCACCGGTATAGAACGCCATTATTGGCCTCCTCGTGTATTAAGAGCATCGCGCAATACATTCCTCGAGGTGTCCGGCTCTTTTTGGGGCTGCAGGTTCATCCCATCCTGACCCTGGATCACCCTGAAGGCATCGGACATAGTGGCATTAACATTTGGTGTATAGAACTCAGAGGGTGGAGTAACCTTGCGTTTTTCGCCCATCCAGTTAAGAACGGCGCCGGTTGTACTCGGTTTTGCAATTCCAGACTTGCTGGCATCGGCAAAGCTCACACGGATAGGAGAGCCGTGCTGATCCAGAATAGGGGTGCCGTTAACTGTCAGATAAACACCTTGTTCATTTTCGTCCGTCACCCATTCAGCGCTATTCTGTATCTGCGCAAGATTATTCGCGGCATTCTGCTCTGGCGTCATTGATGGAATATAAAACATACTCCGACTGCCAATATCATCTACCTTGAGGCTATTGACGATATTACTCAGACCGTCGGTAACATTATTCTCTTTCAGTCCCAGGCTGTTAGGCATTCGCCATGTCTCAGTGACCGTATAATGATCGCCGATCATTTTTTTATAGGCTTTTTCTGTTGCTGCCTGAGCATCTTCCCCCGATGCCATGTAGTAATAAGCCAGGCGCTTACCTTGCTCATTGATATCAGCAAGCGTTTCCGCTCCACCTTGTCGCTGTAGGCTAAATGTCGGCGATGCTGCGGAAATTAGAGAGTTCCAGGCCGCGTCTACACCTTTGGCTTGTTCTCCAGCGTTCTTCTTCAGCTCTTCAGTCTTCACATTGCGGATGGTAAACATCGTGTCAGCAGCGTTAGGGTCGTTTATCGCTGTAGCAACCCTTACTGCTGCTTTTGTTTTTGGCTGCAACTGCGCGACAACAGTGTCACCGTAACGGCCAAAGCCAGAGATAATCCCTTTCAGGTCAGAAAAGTTCATATCGCCGCTATCAACTTTTGCCGATATCCCGTCAACTATGCTCGCAGGTAATACACTTTTGCTTCGGATCCCAAGCCGGTCTTTTTCTGCCTGAATGCGTGAAGCCAGATATTCACCGGTAACCTGATTATTCTGGTACTCTTGGAAGGCTGATTGAACTACCGGGGAATGTTGTTGCAACCAGGCTCCGGGATCAGCCTCGCGTGCATCATGAACTTGCTGGAGTTTTGATACAGCAGAAGCATAAAGCTCACTCTTATATTTGGAGTTCGTCTCACCCTGCTGGGGTTGTATAGACTGAACGGCCGCAAGACCTTGCTGATAATTACCTTTCACAATGGTCTGGTAGACGGGCTGCAGGCTCATGGCCTGTTGATACTGCTGATAGATTTTCTCCAGTTGCATACGCTCAGCGGGCGACGCCTGCAAAGGCATTACCGCAGCCCATTTCTGCGGCGTGACTGGATTAACAGAACCTCCAGCTTCAAGCGTTACCATGTCATCAAGCATCTGACTCTGCAGCGCTACACGCCCGGCAGCCGCCTGCATATCATACATGCCTGCAACTTTACTCATCATGGCGGATTTGTTCTGTGGGCTCATCGCATTCCAGAAAGGCTGCTTGATGAGGCTTTCCATTGTGGCCGGACCCGGGATAGCCAGCGCACCTCCGGTTACTTTCGCCACATAGTTGCGGGTTTCCTCGTATGGAATTGCCGCGACGAACTGTTCATTGCTTACGGCGCCTGTACGCGGATCGCCAATTTTTTTTATCCAGCTATCGACCGCCCCGGGCCCGGCATTATAGGCAGCAACCGCAAGTACAGGATTGTTACCGTATTTCGTCATCTGCGCACCGAAGTACGCCTGGCCCAGCTTCGCGTTATAGCGCGGATCGTTAAGCCACTTGTCACGATCCCACGCCACACCAGCCAGACGTGCAGCTTCTGGCCCTGTGTCTTCCATAACCTGCGCTACGCCCACCGCGCCTTTCGGCGACACCAACGGCGATCCGTCTTTACCATACTGATTACCACCGCTCTCCTGCCAGATCATTGCGGAAAATAGCTGCGATTCACTGGGCGTATCAGTGACCTCAACTTTCCCGTTTGGCCCAAGTAGCTGCTGATACATTGGCGTATACCAGGCTTCGCTCGCTCGGTTCGCTGCCTGCTCATGCCACTGCGCCCAATTTGCTTCTATCTCTTCTGGGCTTTGTCCATGAGCTTGCCCATAAGCAATTATGGAGTGGTAGGCATTCATCGCAGATTGATTAAATTCCTGCGGGTTCAGGGCCTGCTGCTGCTGGAGGCGTAAGTAACCATCTTGCTGACCGGCTTCATATTGCCGATGCTGCCCAACCTCGTATCTGGTTGCCTGGCTTTTCAACGAAAGTAACTGTACCTGAGCCTGGCGCATGAAATTATCGCGCACTTCCCCCTCTGGCAGGGTAGAGGCAATGTCCTGCACTTTCTGAGTCGCATTAGAAACAACTAAATCAGATTGTCCAAGCGCATCCTTGCCCTGCTTTGTTATAAGTCCAGTCTGCGGATTGTTAATTTGATCATCATTAAATTGGCTGACCTGAAGTAACCCATTCTGGGTATTGGCTAAATCAGCCTTGCGCTTTGCATCAGCCATCATATTGATCGACATATCAGCAGCCTGCTGGATTCCCTGCACCAGTGGATTCTCCGGCACGCGGAGATTATTGGTCATTACCGGCGCGGCCTGCGTCTGGCTCTGGCGTTGATACTGCGGAACGGTTGGCATGCTTTTCTCCCGAGAATGTTATGCGAGTGGTCTTCAGGGATTAGTGGTATTTATCCCCATTGGGTGCTAGTGCTGATTTCTCATCGGCTTTATCTTGGGCGTTACAATGCAGATCAGACGATTGAGGAGAGGAAAGAAAGGTGGCTGGTTTTATTGCGGCCGAGAGAAAGTCTAAAACCCCTAATGGAAAACCAGGTAATGCGTACCTGGCCACAGATACAGCCAACTCATAACGTTGCAGCAATTCGGTTAACGCGATCTGTTCTGTTAACGATGCTTTTTCGATGATTCTCTGGATTTCCTGAAACAACTCTTCGTCAGTGTTATTCGTTTTCATAATTACCTTTTTTTACCTCAAAATGCTTAATATATACATGAAAAACAAACAGATAGTTGATTTACCCTTGCATTGGAAGTATTTGGACTTTTACCCCAGATGCTGGAGCGCTTTATCCACCAGCCCACGAGCAATTTCATGGATCGTAGGCGCAACACCGATACCTGATTGCTGGCGCTGCTTTTCCTGAATTTTTCTGATTGCCTGAATCTGTGCCTCGCTGAGCAAGACAGGTTTGACGGACTGTTTTGACATGACCACCTCCTGATATTTATACAGTTATTTTAATTTCACTTAATGAAATGATCATTGTTTATATTGCAATTAATGAAAGAATAAATTCGATCGTTATCAGAAAGGAAATTGATTGTTTTATAGACTTTTGAGGAGTACTTAACGAAGATTGCGTAATGACTTGTCGCCGCTGAGTCTCAACTTAACAAGGAAGACCTGATGCCCTTACCCGAACGTTTTAAGCCAGCCAAGATAAATCGCCAGAAACTTAAAGAACTAACGGACGCAGCCGAAGAAATGCTGTCGCAAATTGATAGTGGTGCTGACGAAGATGATGAAGAGCTAAAAGCGATGATTGATGACTGGAACAGGCAGGTAGTTAATCCGTATGAATTCTCTGATTTCCGTGACTTTTCCTCATGGACCGACGCAAAGAACTTTACCCGGATGGCATTTAATCAGGAGAAATACGTTGTGGATTTAACCTGGGATGAACTCGTTCAGATAATTAGTTTCGTGTGCAATGCTGAAGGCAAGGAATCGGAACAAAGCTACGCGCTGGGATTGCTGGAGATAAACTTTGATGCCAATCCGTCCGATCTCATCTACTGGCCTAATGAATGGTTCCAGAATGAAGACATGCTCCATGTAGATTTGACGCCTGAAGAAATAGCCGGATACCTGATGGCAAGATCTGGCCGGCTTCTAAGCGATGCGCCACAAATCGACCTGAGATACCCGCTACCTCCCAGCGCAGCAAGTTAACACCAAGAGATATCAACCCTGATGTGTCTATACATAGCCAGAACATGTCAAACCTGCCCATAGATAGGCAGGACACACCATTCCTGCCATACATAGCCAGAACACACCGTTTCTGCCTATAAATAAAATATGGGCATTTTGATGAGGCGGTATGATTCTACGTGAAACGCTCACACTGCCATGCAGCAACAGCCACCAGCATGAACAGAATGATAGGGAAAACACCCAGCCCCTGCACTTCGCATAGAGAGACACTCCTGCAGAGATACCAATCAGGCTCAGCGTGACTGGCCAGGTAGCCATTGTCGTCAGGTAGGACACAAACCGGTAGTTTTTTTCCCTTAGTTCGCATTCTGGTTGCTAAAAAACTTCTACATAAAGCGGGCAGGCGTGGCGGGGAGACGAACGTGCGCTCATGGTTGAATTAGTGAATTTGTGGTATCAAATGGCTAGGTTTTTAAGTCGTTGATGTTTAGCTGTTAGGCATAAGTTTCATCTGTAGAAGGAGAGGCAGACATGGTGACGTTAGTAGACGACTGTCCAAGGTGTGGTTCACAGAAAATTACTTTTGATGTTAATGGATTGAACCTCATGAAGGTTTACACAAACCTTGGTGCAGGAAAAACTTTCCAGTACGAGATTTACTGCGTTTGCCGAGAATGTCGACAAACAACTATGTTTGTGTGCTGGCCTTTAGAAAAAAATAAAACTTTAGATGGTTATAATTGGGGTGGTGGTGGTTTTGGGCTAAGAGATGTTGCAGAAGTGGGCAGACCTATTTCACCAGCTGACATAGCCGTAGAAGATCCACCAGAATTTTTGCCTGAGCATATTAATAAAGCATATGAGGAAGGAGCAAAATGTTTGGGAATTGGCTGCTATAACGCAGCGGCAACAATGTTTAGGCTGTGTCTTGATTACGCAACAAAAGGTCTAGTTCCTGATGGTGAACATGGGCCAGCACAGAGAATCAAGAGAAGCCTGGGGTTAAGAATGGAGTGGCTTTTTGACAACCACCTTTTACCAGAGTCTTTGAGGGAACTGGCTGAATGTGTCAAAGATGATGGAAATGATGGCGCACATGAGGGGGTTTTGGATAAGGATGCTGCTGAAGATCTAGAGGATTTTACCTACCTTTTTTTAGAACGGCTTTATACTGAACCTCAACGCCTTATCGAAGCTCGGACAAGGCGTGAGCAAAGACGAAAAAAATAATTTTAGGATCATTCCTCTTCAAGATTGTAGGGCGAGAAAGGAATTAAATTCTCGCCCAACTAGTCGTTAAGTTCTTGTAGTCGCTTCTGTAGCGGCATTAGTTCATTGCGGACAAAGACCCGGCTCGCCTTTTCAACATCACTAAAGCCGCCTGTATTGTTGGGAATGATACCTATCATTTACGGAGGGATGCGGGGCGCCGCCACCATGTCATCGCGGCTAACGTTCTTGATGTTCGAAAACTCATGCTTTGCCGCAACCTCCGACAATGGGATGATCTGAATGCTGTCTTTTTGCCGTTGGACGAGTACGAAAACAAGTTGCGAAAGTCAGGGAGCACTCAAATACCTAGCATTCAGCTTACTATCTAAAAATCATCGTCATACGGCGGGGTCTGGTCGAATCCTTCATACCCGGTAGTGGGCGCTTGATGTTCGTGAGCCCGTCGTATGGCATCAGTAGCCTGTCCTTGTTGACCTGCTATACCGCCTGGGCGTGCCGTTCTGGCACTGAGTACACTGTCCGCAATAACCTGATAGCCTTGCTGTGTATCTCCATCCTGACCAGTCCACTGATTGAGCTGCATATTGCCCGCCACACTGACAAGGTCGCCTTTACGGTGTTTGGCCAGCGTATCTGCCTTCTTCCCAAAGGCAATGACTCCCAGCCAGAAGGTAGCCTGCCCGTCCCCTGCCGCATTACAAGGCAGCGCAACCGCCAGGCGGGCCATAGCCATGTTCGTACCTTTTCCTGTTGTTCTGGTTTGCGGGTCGGCCACCAGCCGGCCATACGCTGAAATTTGAGCGGTCATAGCTGTACTCCTCTCTTCTGATGCCTGCACCTGATTCAGTGTTGGTTCAAAATGCCAGTTTGTTGCCTCAGTGTTGGTTCATTTTTTAAACATGAAACCTTATAAAACAGATATATATGACTACTGAGGCAACTGAACCAACTGAACCAACACCTAAACTACACACATGAAAGAATGCTTTTACTCTGGTTGGTCATCGTCCGGCAAATACTGCAGGACATAAACCCGAATCTGTCGCCCATCAATGCGTGGTGACTTTCTCTGGAACCCCCGGCCTGACGTCGGAGGCGTTAGCATGCCAGCTTTCTTCAGTACTTCGGCAAACTGACGAGCATTAAAGCCGCGGGCAATCTCCCCTTCGAAGGCCGCCGGGAAGGTGTAGAACACCATTGGGTCGGCATCGTGGCCACCTTTCTGCCGGTATCCCGCCATATTGGAGATCGGCAGACTGGATGGGTCATACGGGAACGGTGCAAAGCGGCTCATACCGTAGGCGTTCAGGAATGCCTCGGTCTGCTCGATAATCTGCTGGTGCTCTTTGTTCCCGGTACCAAACTCTCTCAGCCAGGCGTTATAACTGTACTGGATAGCATCCCGACAGGTCTGCTCATCCCAGCCGGTGATCACATTACCTAACAATAGTGCGGCTTCCAGAATGGCAAACCGGGCGCCAACACGATGGACCTGCTCCCCGTAATCCGAAGGGATCAGGCTACGCCAGCGCTCTTCCGTTACCCTGACAGCGCTTACCGCTTCTTGCTGGTGGTCCGCCAGCCACTTCACCCACTCACGCCCTGCCACTCCATGGTGATGCTGGTATGCATCTTTGAGAGCATCAGCATGGTGCTTACCATTAGCATGCTCATGGAAGCGTACTGCCCGCCGCATAGGGATATTCAGCAGGCGAACCAACTGGCCCGCTTTAGCCTTACGGCCGGCGCTGGCGATGAATGTTTCAAGATCCATCTCACCAGTGCTGATTGCCACAGTACGCCAGCGCTTGAGATCGCGGTTCCCTCCCTCCTTCGCCCCCTGCAGCTTACCGGTACCGTTAAATAGCGCATAGGCTGATTTATAGACTTCCACCGGGTCAGCGCCCTGGCCAATTTCGTCTAGCGGCATCAGCGCGTCGTTATGTGCGGCGGCTTCATTCGCCAGCCCCAGCGCAGTACCGTACCAAGTGAGACGCAGTACATCTGGATTGCCGTAAAGACTGGAGGCCACATTAGCAGTGGTAGTCTTACCCGCGCTCGACTGTTCGTAGAGGTGGATACCGAATCCATCAGCACCAGCAAGGCCAATCAGCGGGGCGGCCAATGCTGCGGCTACACCAGTCATCATCGAGTAATTCCCAAAGGCAAGACGTCCTACACTCTCCCTCCAGCTATCAACGGTGCCGCTGGTGGTGTAACCGGATGCTGCAGAACTCCGTCCATTAAAAAGCACCGGTTGTTCTGGCGTACCGATGATCTCACCATCGGGCATGATATAGGCGCCACACTGCCAGCCCGTAGCATGAGCAATGCGCCATACCTCACCATTGGCGCAGCTCTGAAGCCAGTCGGCTAGCGTTGCGCGTAAACCGCTCTTAGTTGTTACATTCACGCCACCGGCTTTGAGCGTTCGCCAGCCTTCACGCTCACCAATGTCAGCAAAGGGTATCGCCTGTACGGTTTCACTCTTCGCACCAAATGCCTGCCAACGCAGGATCAAATACCGGGTTTTACTGTCATCAATGCCGATGCCGATAACCTTAAGAGCAGAACATAGCCAACTCTCACGGCAGATGATCTCTCCGGCATCTTTGTCTGATTTGGGTTCAACCCAATAAATACCATCAGCACGGCTTTCGACATGAGGTCGCAGAGATTCAGGTTTTGATGCGCCCTTTTTCCCTCCGTTGATCACTTGCAGTTTCGCGGACACTTCAGGCTCCTGCGGTTGATACATCGAATTCTTAAACGCCGTTGTAGCGGCTTCTAGTCCATGCTGCTGGTGGTAGTCGTTCCAGTCGGCCTTTTTCACCGTTGGAGGTAAAGCCACCCAGCCAGAGACAGCCTTTGCAGCTTTCTCCGCAGCGTCTTTGCCTGTATTTGGCTCTCCGGGCTTAATATCGTTGTCGGCAGCAATGATGATCTGCGCATTCGGGTAACGCTGATGCATGGCCTGGGCGACGGGCTGCAGGTTGCCTGCGTCTATGGCACATACCGTCAGTGCTTCCGGGCGTATCAGATGGACAGATAAGGCTGTTGCCAACCCTTCAGCAATTAAAACACTCTGCGGTGCGTCTGCTGCGTTTACAGCATGGTATGCACCTCGCTTCGCCGAGCCGGCCAGAAGACGTTTTTCACCCTGCTGTGTAATTGTCTGTGCAGCTGTTACTGTGCCAGATTCATCAACCAGCCCTAACAAAAGCGAACCATCCGGCAGAACAGGGAAGGTAAACCCAACCAAACCCTTGTTCATGAGGTATTCGCTTTCACCCTCGAAAGCTGTTTCTGCAAGCCCCTGCCAGTGGCTCACAAATAAACCGCGGCGCTGTTCTATTTCAGCCAATTTGCGCCGTTGGCGTTCCTGCTCGCGCTGCTGGCTTTCGGCTTTCATTTGTTCCCGCTTCTGGCTAGCTGTCGCTTCGTCCTGTTTCACCGTCCGGTAATCAATACCCAGCACATCAGCGGCAAGCTGCGCCGCCTCCGTGGTGTCACAGTTGTTAACCCGCTTGATTAAGTCCAGCCCGTCACCAGCGCCGCACTGGTTGCAGATAAAGCTACCGCGGCCGCCATCATCGAAACGGAAGCGATCCGAGCCTCCGCAGGCCGGGCACGGTGCGTGCCGGCGCGGTGAATCCGGCACATCGATATGCAGCCCAGCCAGCACTGTAGGCCAGCGATCAGCTGCAGCCAGGGTAACTTCACGGATGAGGTCGATATTTTTCATTCGCAATCACCATCTTCCAGACGTGCGTTATGCTCTAGCTTTTTCAACAACTGAGTACCAATAAGTTCGGCGGAGTCTACGAGGTGGCTTTTGGTGTGTGGATCACTGACATCGTTGATTGTTCGCAGAATCGCCAACACACATTCGGTTTCGTAGGTGAGTTCATCGAGCAAATACGGCTTCTCAGCGATGGCAGTAGAGAGGATGTTTTTACGCATGATGCACCTCCGTCAGACGGATGCGTCCGGCGAAAAAACAGACGTGATCACGAACTAGATAACTGCGGGCTTCACGCTCAGACGGCGCGGCGATATGGTAAATTTTGGGCTTAATTGTCGGCATTTCGCGGCGAACAGCGGCGATAATCCAGATATATTGCGGATTTTTGGTAGGGGTAGTAGCCATAATGGCAGCCTCCTTGTACTGGGATTTAATCCCACCACCGGAAACGCCAATTTCACTGGTGGTGAGCTGAACAGGGTTGGCGTAACCGGCGTACAAGGTAACCGGCGCGGATTTCTCCGCCCCCATCCAACTCACCATAACTCTGCGAGCGGCACGGATTATAACCGCAGCGCTGAAAAAAGGGTGAACAAATGTGAGGACACAAAAAAAGACGCTAGGCGCGTCATGTGTCGCCTTGTACTTTTCCAGGACGCCAATCCCGGCACCAGATTTTGCTGGTGCCTTTTCAGGGTAGACTAATACACCAAGCGCCAGCAAGTGGTTTTTGCGTATAGTCTCCGCAATGTGATTACAGCTGCAATTTATGGATACTGCAGGTGAGCAGGGAGGTTGAATTGGGTTAAACATTTTCTCCCCCCAGTAACGGTTTTGTGCTGAGCAATGACGCAAATGTATCCATTCTGCGGGCGACTTCCCGCACTGCATCACCCGGACTCATTCCGCTTTGCACTGCTTCGTTAAATGCTGCCTGTTCAATTTTCTGTATTACTACCAGTAACCCTAATTGCTGCTCGCCGGCGGATCCACGCTCACCATCCGACAAGCCAGCTACACGATTTTCGGCCCGAGCCAAATTGATGTAATGATGACGCTGCGCCCCTAGCGCCTTAAGTCCATCACGGCTTTCGTGATAACCAGGCAGATATTCGCGACGAATGGGTTCAACGACTCTTCGTTTAGAGAGCGCCTTAGTTATGTCTAGCTTGAACTGATTCATTCGTTCAGGATCACGCCCACGAATAATACGGAGTGTGTAATCAAATTGTGTCTCGTTAAGCAGATAACTGATTTCTGGCCTTCCGCCTCTACTCTTGGAGTTTCCCGATTTCAAATCGGAAAACTCTTTCAGAGATTGACGTGGTAATGTACCAAGTTCACGCAATTTGCTTTGATGCATTTTAATCGTCGCAACGAGGCTTCCATGTTGTATTCCGGCGCGATCAGCGATTACTCGAGAATCAATACGCACCTCCTGTTTGTGTAGGGTAAGAAACTCCTTCTGGCTGTCTACAGGGTGAGTTAAGCCCTGCCCTATGAGGGCATTAATATTTTTCATCGCTGGTTACCTGAGGTTAATTAGACAGATTTAACTCTGTATTGGTAGTTTCCTTTTGGGTAATGACTCCAATTTACTGATAGTGTTTTATGTTCAGATAGTGCCCGATGACTTTGTCATGCAGCTCCACCGATTTTGAGAACGACAGGGACTTCCTGCCCAGCCTTGCCAGATGCTGTCTCAGA
>OKVD01000060.1_pt1 | contig 110702 bp, 102 predicted proteins | sample 1606881 | NCBI WGS metagenome assembly OKVD01 (sample SAMN03281011, study PRJEB24777) | human gut metagenome | isolation source: fecal sample PR176 from 1 month old male Indian infant, caesarean delivered... | place: Singapore | collected 2006-01-13
TTTGTTTGGTAGCTTAATTTTACATCAAAAAGGGATAGGATTCCTTATATTTTGGGCATTTTTTTAAAGTTGTATATAAGTATAAACAGTAATGGTGCTTCTGTGGACAGAACTGCGGAAACTCGAGGAAGAAAGGTATTGCCAGAACTCTCTGGAAATGATATAATCAGGCTGCTCGTATTATATATCTTATATCTTTCTGGCACGCCCAGTAAGAGTATTCATGCAAAGCCGCTCAGTATCCCCATACACTGAGCGGTTTTTGTGTGTAATTCATGTATAGGTGATCAGTAGTAGAGACATCTAAAATGAGTATGCTGCATATAGAAAATGTGATACAATTAAATTCCTTCTTTACAAAACAATATATGCGTGCTATAGTATTAACGTTTTTTGCTTTTCTAATTTGCGGCTTAGCTATACTGGCGGGCCGCACTTTTATACAAATTTACAATAAAGTATAAAATGATATTGATTTATTTGTATATAGTGATATAATTTTTTTGTCAACCCTTCTCTATGGTCGTCCAGGTATATTTCCTCATATACCCGGGCGACTTTTATATGCGTATCTCACTACGTTACATCAGCCGGCATCTGGTATTTGGTGATCGTTGTGTCAAAAACCACATGGCTGATATATCCACATCGATTATCATTTCCGCCATCTCGCGGGTCTCCTGATGCTTTGCGTTTCTGGCAGCCTGGGCGTGCCGCTGGTAGGTCTCAATTATCTCAAAAAATAATTCATCTGTTCGGTTCATTTTTCCCCCTTCTCTCCCTCATAATTATATTTTCGCACTGTCAGAGTATACAGCCAGAGGCCTTAATGCGTTATCTGTTTTTACAATAAGGAGGACCAGATGGTGAAATGGGCGCTTCCATGCGCTACTTATCCCAGCGCTACGCCATGCCATATAAGGAGTGCAAGGGACTCCTCACGGATATCGGAACGGAGGAACTCGCTCACCTTGAGATTGTAGCGACGATTGTTCATCAGCTCACCAGGAACTTAACGCCGGAGCAGATTGTGGAATCTGGTTTTGGCCCTTATTACATTGATCACACCACGGGTATATGGCCGCAGGCCGCGGGCGGAATTCCGTTTAATGCCTGCGAGTTTCAGTCGAAAGGCGATCCGATCACCGATCTGGTAGAGGATATGGCGGCAGAACAAAAGGCCCGGAGCACCTATGATAACATTCTGCGTGTAGTGACGGATCCGGAGGTCTGTGACCCGATCCGTTACTTAAGGGAAAGAGAAGTGGTGCATTTCCAGAGATTCGGTGAGGCGCTGCGGATTACCCAGGATAATTTAGACAGTAAGAATTTTTATGCTTTTAATCCCAGCTTTGATGTAAAGAATAATTGCTGATAAAAAGGGAGGGGCCGGCAAGAGGGGGATTCTTGCCGGCCAGAGTATGAAAAAAAAGTTTTGTTTGGTTTTTCTCTGTTACATGTATTACTATACATGAGATATGTGAAGAATTTTTGATGAAAATATGAAAAAAATGTGTACATTTGAATTGGGACAAGTAACACCATAGCAGTTGAAACATTTACTCAAGATATTGTGTATACAGTATTTCAGCTTATTGTATGTTGTGACTTTACAGGAAATCTGGTATATTTGTAAGAGTATTGTAAGAGCAAATGAGACATAAGGAAAGAGGGGACAGGCATGATTTTAGTAGTAAAACGTGATGGGGCAATCGTAGAATTTCATCTGGAAAAGATCTCCGAAGCTATAAGGAAGGCGTTTAAGGCGACGGGGAAATTTTATACGGAAGATATTGTGGAACTGCTGTCGATCAGAGTGACGTCTGATTTTCAGGAAAAGATGAAGGGCGACCAGATTGCGGTCGAGGATATTCAGGACAGCGTGGAGAAGGTGCTGGAGGAAGCCGGCTATACGGACGTGGCGAAGGCATACATATTATACAGGAAGCAGCGGGAGAAGATCAGGAATCTCGGTAAGACAACGCTGGATTATAAAGATGTGGTGGACAACTATGTGAAGGTGGAAGACTGGCGGGTGAAGGAGAACTCTACGGTCACATACTCCGTGGGCGGTCTGATTTTAAATAACTCAGGCGCGGTTACAACTAATTACTGGCTGACGGAAATCTATGATAAGGAAATTTCCGAGGCTTATATGGGTGGTGATCTTCATATTCATGACCTGTCCATGCTGACCGGTTACAGCTGTGGCTGGTCTTTAAAGAGGCTTCTGATGGACGGGCTCGGCGGAATTACAGGAAAGATTACGGCGGCTCCGGCGAAGCATCTGGCCACGCTCTGCAATCAGATGGTCAATTTTCTGGGAATAATGCAGAATGAATGGGCGGCCTCCCAGTCATTCTCTTCTTTTGATACGTATCTGGCGCCCTTTGTTAAGGCGGACAACCTCTCGTATGACCGGGTGAAAAAGTGTATGGAGGCATTTGTCTTTGGCGTAAATACGCCCAGCAGATGGGGGACTCAGGCACCATTTTCCCATATTTCCCTGGATTTGATGGTTCCGGAGGATATGGCATCGCAGAAGGCCATCGTGGGTGGACAGGAGATGGATTTCACCTATGGGGAGTGCCAGGCGGAACTGGATATGGTGGACCGGGCATTTCTGGAGACTATGCTGGAGGGTGATGCCAGCGGACTCGGTTTTCAGTATCCAATCCCGTCCTATGGGCTGACTCCGGACTTCGACTGGTCTGATAATGAGAGAAACCGGCTATTGTTTTCGCTGGCTTCCCATTACGGTACGCCGTATTTTACGAATTACGTCCGCAGCGGACTGAAACCGGGAGATGTGAGAATTTCCTATGATGGGGTAACTCCTGATTTACACGAGCTGCGCAGCAAAGCAGGCGGTTTCTTCGGATATGGGGAACATACAGGATCGATCGGCGTGGTTACGATCAATTTGCCGAGGATTGCGTATCAGTCGAAGAACGAGGCGGAGTTCTATGAGAAACTGGATAAGATGATGGATCTGGCGGCGCGTTCCCTGCGGACGAAGCGTGAGGTGATCTCCAATTTACTGAAGAACGGCCTGTACCCATATACGGCCTGCTATCTGTCTGATTTCAGCAACCATCTTTCGTCCATCGGCATTATCGGGATGAATGAGGCCGGCCTGAATGCACCGTGGCTGGGAGAGGGCATGGAATCGGAGAAGACGAGACAGTTTGCCGCTGCCATGTTAAATCATATGAAGGAAAAGATCGTGGGATACCAGCTGGAATACGGGGATCTCTACGGTCTTGAGGCGACGCCGGCTGAGTCGGCTACCTACCGTTTCGCCATGCTGGATAAGGAAAAATTTCCTGGTATCAAGACGGCGGGGCACGAAGGAGATGCACCGTATTATACGAACAGTACGAAGCTGCCTGCGGACTACGATGGTTCCCTGGAAGATGCTCTGGCGAATCAGGATCAGCTCCAGCCGCTTTATACGGCAGGAACCGTGTTCCATGTTTATATGGAACGCGAGTTTGACGACTGGAAGAAGGCGCGGGATCTGCTGCACGACATAACGACCGGTCATGATATTCCTTATTATACGCTGTCGCCGATTTACTCTATCTGCCAGTCCTGCGGATATCTGCCGGGAAGGCAGAATGTGTGTCCCAAATGCGGAGGGCGCGCCGCGGTCTACAGCAGAATTGCCGGTTATTACAGACCGGTTCACGACTGGAACGAGGGGAAGGCACAGGAGTTCAAAAACAGAATCATGTTCCGTGTCTGAGTTTTGGCTATCCTGTAAGCAGCAGTGAATTTTCCGATTATGCACATCTAAGGTATATTCGCATATGATATAGTACAAACCTGATAAATTAAAGGAGATCAATCATATGTGTTGTTGTAATAATAGATGTAATGTAAATTGTGGATGTAATTGTGGATGCGGTTCCTGGAGCTGTGGATGCGGAAATAACAATAATAACAATAATAATTCCTGCTCATGCAGACCGAATGACTGGGCTAACTGCCAGTTCCGCCGCGGCTATGCTGCAGGCTTTAACGCAGGTTATGAGACCGGCTTCAGAGATGGCTTCTGGGCAGGCAATAATAACAACGTAATGCCGATTACGGCTCCTGGCACCGCTGCTGAAGGCGGATGCGGATGTGGCTGCCGCTAATCACCTCGTAAAAATGGATATTCGTTGACACGATAAGATCCGCCGGCACATTGAGTGCCGGTGGAAACATTAAACAGTAAAAAGAAAAAAGAAAAGCCAAAAGCCAAAAACAGAAAAGCTTTTATGAAACGCAGAAATGAGCCGTTTCATAGAAGCTTTTTTCCTGCGTTTCCCCTGCGCATATCTGAAAACCCATTCCACCCGCTGCCCACTCCGCTTCGCAGCATATTAAGCCCCTATACAGTCAGCGCAGCCCGCTGCACCTCCTCCATTGGGACTCAATTTCCCACAACGTGTGACTTACAGCTGACGAAAAGCAATTTTCAAACACACGCAGGTTTTCAAGAGCCGATCATCCGAATAAGAAAAAATAATGACAAAAAAAGGGAATATAGTTTGGTGATATTGCACATTGTAAAACTGAATACATTATGCTAGTCTATATACAAGTCATTGAGGTTGTATACAAATTAAAAGATTTGAATACATTTAGAAAAACAGACCGGGATGACGGAATAACTGACCAGACCAATAAAGAAATAAGTAAAGGAGAAACAAATCATGAACATGGATTACTTAACAGACAAGTTTTCGCTGGACGGAAAAGTTGCACTGATTACAGGTGCTTCCTACGGAATTGGTTTTGCAATGGCAAAGGGAATGGCTGCAGCCGGCGCAACGATCGTGTTTAACGATATCAAGCAGGAATTAGTAGATAAGGGAATTGCTTCCTATAAAGAAGAGGGAATCGATGCTCACGGCTACGTATGTGACGTAACCAATGAGGCTGCTGTGAATGAGATGGTAGCCCGTATCGAGAGCGAAGTCGGCGTGATTGATATTCTTGTGAACAATGCCGGTATTATCAAGCGTATCCCGATGTGCGATATGACCGCTGAGCAGTTCAGACAGGTGATTGACGTTGATTTAAATGCTCCATTTATCGTTTCCAAGGCAGTTATTCCGTCTATGATCAAGAAGGGACACGGCAAGATCATCAACATCTGCTCCATGATGTCTGAACTTGGACGTGAGACTGTATCCGCTTATGCGGCGGCAAAGGGCGGCTTAAAGATGCTGACCAGGAATATTGCGTCTGAATACGGTGAATTCAACATTCAGTGTAACGGCATTGGACCTGGCTACATAGCGACTCCTCAGACTGCTCCGTTACGTGAGACACAGCCGGATGGCTCCAGACACCCATTTGACCAGTTTATCATTTCCAAGACACCGGCAGGACGCTGGGGAGAAGCGGAAGACCTTGCTGCACCGGCAGTATTCTTAGCTTCCGATGCATCTGATTTCATCAATGGACACGTTCTCTACGTAGACGGCGGTATCCTGGCTTATATCGGCAAGCAGCCGCAGTAAATGACTGGAAACAGGGACCGGCGGGAACGGTAATGCTGCATAGACGGCAATTGACCGTAAAGAAAGGTTATGCTATACTATGAGCACCCGGTGTACTTAAGCCTGGTTATAAAAGAACGAATATTCATGCCATGATTCTGTTTCCGGCAGAGCTCATGGCATGTTTTTTAGAAATGATGACGGAGAGGTGCCATGGAAGAGAAGACGAAAGCCTATAAAAACCGCGGGGAGCTCGTTTTTGAGACGTTAAAGCGGGAGATACTGGACCTGGAGCTGAAACCGGGGCAGATGATCAGTGAGAATGAGATCTGCGAGCGTTTCGGCGTTTCGAGGACGCCTGTGAGAGAAGCGGTCAGAAGACTGCAGGAGCAGGGGTTTGTCATTTCCGTGCCCTATTCCGGCACTCAGGTAACGCTTTTAAATTTGAACAATATCAAACAGATGATCTATATGCGCGTGGCGGTGGAGACCATGGTCATGCGGGATTTTGTGGACATTGCGACTCCGCTGTGGATGGAGGAGGTCCGCTACATGATCAGAAAGCAGCAGGCCCTTATTCAGGAGAAGGGATTCGAGCCGGAACAGTTCTACCGCATGGATGCGGAGATGCACGCTATCTGGTTCCGGGCTACGGACAAGATGAAGCTCTGGGATATGATTCAGGCGCAGCAGCTTCACTATACCCGGTTCCGTATGCTGGATTTCGTTACAGAGACGGATTTTACCAGGATCATACGGGAGCATACGGAGCTCTTTGAACTGTTGGAGAAAAAGGATATTGCCGGGCTGGAGCGTTCCCTGAAGGAACATCTCTATTACAGCATGAAACGCATGAAACACCAGATCGATGTGGAATATAAAGATTATTTTGAACAGGAGGAATAGACGATGGCGAAAGTATCGATTACCGTAAAAGATGAAAATGGCGCGGTAAAAAGCTCTGTCTGCGGTGAGGAACGGGCCGTTCTCGTTTACGAGGGCGCGTACGGCGAAGGAGATACCATCACATTTACGACAGACGCAGTGAACCAGCACTACGTGGTTCGTGTGGATGACACCATGGATGAGGCGCTTGTTTATATCACGAAGCCGGAAGTGGTTTATGGGATCCCATTTGATGAGAAGAAGGTTTCCTATAATCCAAAATCATTTGCCGGGGAGAAACACTATCTGACCATGAGAACAGCGGAGGCGTATGAGACCGCGGCTTACCGCAATCTTGCAAAGAACGTGATGGACCAGCATGGCGATCCGGGATGTTATCCCCATGTGTATGCGAATGTGGAGACACGCGGCGAAGCGGTGTTTGCAGCGCGCAATGCCATTGACGGCGTGGTTTCCAACGAATCTCACGGTGAATGGCCGTATGAGTCCTGGGGAATTAACCGTCAGGATGATGCGGAGATGACCCTGGAATTCGGTCGTCCCGTGGATTTTGACAGGATTGTTCTCGTTACGAGAGCCGATTTCCCTCATGATAACTGGTGGGTAAAGGCGACGTTTACCTTTTCCGACGGCACCACGGAAGTGGTGGATATGGAAAAGAGCGTGAAGCCTCATGAGTTCAGAATTGAGAAAAAGGGAATCACCTGGTTGAAACTCAGCGATTTGATCAAGGCAGATGATCCGTCTCCGTTCCCGGCGCTGACGCAGATTGAAGTTTACGGGAAGTAAGAGACTGCAGGAAGCAGGAGAAAATGAAGTGCAAATATAAGGTACGCAGCCCCGCCGAGGTCTGCGTACCTTATTTGTCAATTTCTTGTAACAGTTCAGACGGCGGAAAAATCAGTGCAAAGGCGGGCGTTAAGCTTGCTTATAAGACCGTTTTTGCACTGATTTTTACATCGGATGGATATCCGATGCTTCTTGACCGGATTTTTCGGTCAAGAAGATGAGCCGTCTGAACTGTTGCAATTCCTTCACGATATTTGAAATTTCCTCTTTCCCTTTTTCCTTTATTCGAGTAAAATGGTACTATGACAGACACCATTGAGGGGTGGTATAATGAGTCATAATAAGGAGGAAAACATATGGAACTGCTGTTTATGGAGCCTGTGTTCAAGGAAGCAATATGGGGAGGCACGAAGCTTCGCGACGTGTTCGGCTATGAGATTCCAAGTGATACGACAGGCGAATGCTGGGCTGTGAGCGCCCATAAGAATGGAGACTGCCGGATCGCCGGCGGTATGTATGACGGACGGCTGCTGAGCAGCCTGTGGGAAGAGAAACCGGAGCTTTTCGGGAATTATCCGGGAGATCAGTTCCCTCTTCTCGTCAAGATTATTGATGCTAAGGCGGATTTAAGCATTCAGGTTCATCCGGATGACGAGTATGCGAAGGTTCATGAGGACGGATCGCTGGGAAAGACAGAGTGCTGGTATATTCTGGACTGTGACCCGGGGACGGAGATTGTCATCGGCCACCATGCAGGGAGCCATGAGGAGATGGAAGCCATGATCCGCGGCCATCAGTGGGACGAATTTATCCGCAAGGTCCCGGTGAAGAAGGGCGACTTCTTCCAGATCAATCCGGGATGCGTCCATGCCATCAAGGGCGGGACTCTGATTCTGGAGACCCAGCAGAGCAGTGATATTACATACCGTGTCTACGACTATGACAGACTGTCCGATGGAAAACCGAGGCAGCTGCACGTGGAACAGAGCATTGCGACCATTGAGGCGCCGTTTAAAGAGGCCTCCTGTGACACCTTTACGGAAAAGATACCGGGGGCTGTGCACACGCACCTCATTACGTGTCCGTTCTATTCTGTGGACAAGTATGAGATTGACGGCGTGTTTACCAGGGAATTCAGCCGGTTTTTTGCCAATGTCAGCGTGATCAGCGGCAAAGGCTATGTAAACGGAATTCCGCTGGAAACGGGACAGCATTTTATCGTTCCGGCAGGAGCAGGAGAATTGAGATTTGAAGGAAAGATGTCGGTGATCTGTTCCAATCCGGAGTCAGGGACTCTGTAGGAAGCTGCGGCACATCGGGATTCAGATAAAGGAAGAATATAGACAGGAGGAGTAATGAGATGAGACTTGGAGCATTAGAGGCAGGCGGGACTAAGATGGTTTGCGCCATCGGCAACGAACAGGGTGATATTTTTGAGCGGGTTTCGATTCCGACGGAGACACCGGAGATTACGATGCCGAAGCTGATTGCATATTTTAAGGACAAGGAGATCGAAGCGCTGGGAATCGGCTGTTTCGGTCCCATCGATTTAAACAGAAAGTCGGAGACCTACGGATACATTACCACGACACCAAAGCTTAAATGGGCCAATTATAATATAGTAGGCGCGTTCCAGGAGGCGCTGGGTGTACCGGTTGGCTTCGACACGGATGTGAATGGTTCTGCGCTGGGTGAGGCGACCTGGGGCATCACAAAGGGGCTGGAAAACAGCGTGTACTTTACCATCGGAACCGGAGTGGGCGCCGGAATCATTTCCAACGGAAAGCTGCTCCACGGCATGCTTCATCCGGAAGGCGGCCATGTGCTTTTAGCGAAGCATCCGGACGACACGTATGCGGGAAAATGCCCGTATCACAGAAACTGTCTGGAAGGACTGGCTGCGGGACCAGCCATTGAAGAGCGCTGGGGCAAGAAAGGAATCGAGCTTGCAGACAGGAAGGAAGTATGGGAGATGGAGGCCTTCTACATCGGCCAGGCCATCGTGGATTATATCGTGATCCTGTCTCCTCAGAGAATCATTCTGGGCGGAGGCGTTATGCATCAGGAGCACATGATGCCGTTGGTGAGAGAAGAAGTGAAGCGCCAGCTAAACGGCTATATCCAGACAAAGGAACTGGAGGATTTGGACAGCTACATCGTTCTTCCAAGCCTGAATGACAATCAGGGAATCATGGGAGCCTTAAAGCTCGCCATGGATGAACTGGAGCTGGCAGAGTAAGCGGGTAATTGCCATTTTTCTCCTAGTGATAAAGCAATACTGGTATGTTATGATACGTTTTGTAACAGAAATGTAACGATTTTGTAATATACAAGGAGGACTTTATCATGAGAAAGTTACCATTATATGTTCTGGCAGCAGCAACCGCACTGAGCATCGCCAGTGTACCGATGACGGCTCACGCAGCGACCTTTCAGGTAGTTGGAGGCGGCAATGGTATGAATGGTTATATGACTAACTGCAGCGGACAGACCGGCAATTTGGCAAATATGTTAAGTCAGCTGGGCGCGGGTACGGGCAGCAGAACCAGCTTGGGCTGCGGTCTCGGTCAGAACTTAGCGGGTAACGGATCCTGCGGTTACGGCCAGGGCTGTGCGGACAACGGTTCCTGCGGCTACGGTCAGGGTTGTGCAGACAACGGATCCTGCGGCTTCGGTCAGAGCTGCTCCGGCAACCAGAACTGCACCAACAGTCAGAGCTGCGGCGGAAATCAGAACAGCGGCATGAATGGACAGAATTTTCCTTTCATGATGATGCGTTAGAGCACTTTTCAAACACGCTCTGATTCACGGTGCGACTACGGAAGAAAAACAGCGTTAGAACGAATAGAAAAAAAGAAAAATGATACATAAACAGAAATAAAAAGCAGATAAAAAAGCAGAGAAAAGAATCTCCGCTGCACAGATCGGAATGTGCGGCGGGGATTCTTTTTTTCTCCTGCGATTTTCTTCTGAAACAGGAATACGGTTACCATTCATAGCCCCGTCTGCCCTGTCCGGTCCGTGAATGGTAACGGAATACGACACATCCCCCAATCTGCCTATTGACTTTTAATTTCCACACCGCTATAATCCATTACGTTTAAAAAGATAAACACACTTCTAAACACACTTCAGGGCAAAACAAGGAGGCTTGGAAAGATGAAGCAGATATGGGCCATATTTCTCAGAGATATAAAGAACATAGGAAAAAATCCGGTGGCGGTTATCGTAGCGCTGGGAATTATGATACTGCCGTCGCTGTATGCCTGGTTCAACATCGCGGCGAACTGGGATCCTTACGGTAATACGAAGGGGCTCCGGGTGGCTGTGGCCAGTCTGGATCAGGGGACACGGATCGAACAGCTGGACACCACCGTAAATATCGGTGACATGATTATTTCCAATCTCCATGAAAATGATCAGATTGGATGGCAGTTTGTGGATGAGGAACAGGCGGTGGAGGGCGTGAAGGCGGGCCGTTATTACGCCTGTGTCATCATTCCGGAGGACTTCAGCGAGAAGACGGCCAGCATCTTTACATCGAACGTTCAGAAGCCGACGCTTCAGTACTATGTGAATGAAAAGAAAAATGCAATTGCCACGAAAATAACGGATAAGGGCGTCAGCACCATCCAGCAGCAGGTGAATGAATCCCTGATCAGCGCTTCCTCTGAAGCTCTGGGAAAGGCATTTCACGTCACCTACGGTACGGTGGAAGGGAAGAAGGAGGATCTGGCGGATGAGATGGTGTCCTCCATGAAGGATGCCAGAAATGACCTGGTTTTGATGGGCAGCTCGGTCGGCGCATTAAAGTCGTCTCTGACTGCAGGAAAAGGTCTTTTAAGCAGTGTTCAGGCAATGCTTCCGGATTCCAAAGAGCTGCTTAAGTCGGGGCAGGACACGGGAGCGGAGGCCAGCCGTCTCATCCGCACCTCAGAGGATTTGTCCGACACCATGACAGACAGCGTGGGAAATGTGCTGGACATCGAAGATGGCCTGATGGACTCTGTGGACCGCTCGGTCCGCGATGCCATTGACCGCTGGGACCGCGATACGAACGCGGCAGCAGGGGAATTAAACAAGGCCTCTGACGTATTAAATACACTGCTGAATGTGAACCAGAAGCTTTATGATCTGGTGAACAATTTAAAGGAGAAGATTCCCGGACCGGGAAAGGTTCTGGGCGTGCTGTCCGATATGATTACCAGCCAGATCGACAGGCAGAAAAATATGATACATATGATAGAGACGGCGGAGGACACGGCCTTAAGGACGGGGAAGCTTCCGGAGGACGCCAGACAGGAGATCAGGAAATCACTGGAGGAGATGATGGATCAGGGGGCGCGGATTACGGATCAGTATCACAGCCAGGTGAAACCGGCCCTGACGGCAGGACTGGACAGTCTTTATGACAGCATTTCCGCCGCGTCCGATTACGCCGTCGGTATTAACGGGCTTCTGCCGCAGATTGACGGCACCTTGACTCAGACCACGGGTTCCTTTGACAGTCTGATCGAGACGCTGGACCAGACTGCGTCCATGATCGCGGCCGGTGAGGAAAAACTGGACCGCATCATCGATGAGGTGGAATCCGTGGAGGAGAGCGAGCGGCTGGCCAAGATTGTGGAGATCATGAAAAATGATCCGGAGACCATGGGGGATTTCCTGTCATCCCCGGTGAATCTGGAGGAGAATCAGATATATCCCATTGAAAATTACGGTTCGGCCATGACTCCGTTTTACACGATTCTCGCCATATGGGTGGGCGGCCTGGTCCTGGTGGCTGTTTTGAAATGCCGCGTCGTGGAGGACGAGAAAATTCATGGCGGAAAGGCGTATGAAAAATACTTTGGAAGGTACTTCATCTTTATGGTGTTCGGTGTGGCGCAGGCGCTAATCGTGTCGCTGGGAGACCTCTACCTGCTGAAGATCCAGTGCCTGGAGCCGGCGAAATTCGTGCTGGCGGCGGTTCTGGCGAGCGTGGTGTTTGTCAATATCATCTACACGCTCACCATCTCCTTCGGCGATGTGGGGAAGGCCCTGGCGGTCGTCCTGCTCGTTATTCAGGTGGCCGGGGCAGGGGGTACCTTCCCGATCGAGGTGACGCCGCATTTCTTCCGTATGGTCAATCCGATGCTGCCGTTTACACACGCCATTAATGCCATGAGGGAGTGCGTCGGCGGTATCTACGGAAATGCCTACCGTGAGGATATGGCAAAGGTCCTCTTATATCTGCCCATCTCCCTGTTTGTGGGCGTGGTTCTGCGAAAACAGGTGATCAGGATGAACGATTTCTTCGAGCGCAAGCTGGAGGAAACCGGGGTGATGTAGGTTTAACAGCCAGCTTCGGCGGCGTGGCAGCGCGTTACGGCCCGGTAGTGGAAAATCATGATTCCGCCAATGGTGAGGGCTGAAAACAGAGGGAACAGAAGCCAGACATACGACAGGGAAAGGCCGCTTACGATCAGACTTCCCAGTACGGAGGCGGCCAGCCCTCCAGCCCGCAGGGACAGGGAGAGAACCGACATCATGCTTGCGCGCTGGTCATTGCCGACGGCCTCATGAAAGATTGTATTTTCAATCAGATTCCCGGCGCCCAACACAATGTAGACCAGGACGAAGAGGGCCAGAAACAGCCAGACCCGGTGGGTAAATCCCAGGGCGGCGACGCTTAACACGAGAAGAAAACGCAGGAACCAGTATGTACGCCAACTCTTTTGTGGTGTGAGCACTGCTTTTTTGGACTGCATGGCTGCCTCGGCCGCTTTACTGCCGATGGTGACGCCTAAGTAGCCCAGGCAGGTGACCACACCGAAGATCCATCCCAGTTGTTCAGGGAGAAATGTCTTGAGCGTCGGCTGCCAGTAGACTTCTACGGTACAGAGAAGCAGCCCGTAGGCGGCAGACATCAGAACAATGGTGATGACCGAAAGGCTGTTTCGGAGGGAGTGATACAGGCCCCGGAGCTGCTCCTTAAACTGGAGTGCTGGGGAAAGGGGACTCCTTTCACGGGCAGGCTCCTTCACAAAGCAGGCGGCCAGAAACAGGATGAGCGTCTGTATGGCCAGAGCCAGGATCAAGAGAAGATTATAGGAGCCGTCCAGAAATCCCAGGATACCGCCGGTAATGGATCCGAGAGCCAGGCCGACGCTGTCGATGACAGCCATGGTGCTGTTGATCTTTTCCAGATTCCGGCCCTCCTGCTCCCGGAGATACGCCTCGATCTCCAGTGCCTCGATGGAGCCGGAGCTGAAAGCACGGCCGGTACCCTGCATGGCACACGCGGCGGCCAGCATGAAGAAATGGTTGCTGAACATAAGCAGGACGTAGTTTGCCATCATGAAACAGGCAGACAGTAAGAAAATTTGTTTCCTTCCGATCAAATCCGCCATAATTCCGCTGGGGAGTTCCAGCACGACGACCATGACGGCAAAGATTCCGATGCACAGCGACAGGTTTTCCAGGGTGGCGCCGTGACTTAACAGCACGAGGGAGAGTACCGGCGCGAGAAGTCCGGTACCGAAGGCATTGGCCCCAAATAACAGGATGTGGCTTCGTTTCATGATGGCTGCTCCTCCTTTTCTTCCGGAATTGGACTGTGGGGATATGCTACCAGGCCAAATTCCCAGGGAATCGTGTCTTCGCCCGGAACCGAGTGTGCATCGGTGAAATCCAGGATTAAGTGGTACAGCTCCTCCGCATCTTTTTTCGATAAATGGACGACTCCGCTGGTAAAATCTCCGGTCGTCATCACATCAGACTTATCTTTCGCCCGCTTTAGACGGTCTTTAAAACCATTCCAGAGTTCCGTCATGATATAATCCGACAGATAGAAGCGCTCTTCCCTTAAATCATCATCCAGATTCCCGCCTATGGAGACGGAGACCGGAAGCTTTTTGTAGTATTTCGCCTGGATTCCATGGATGGATTCCGTGTGGTCCAGCTCCAGCAGGCCCAGTTCCTCCAGCTTCCTGATATGGAGCGAGACGGAAGAGGCCGATATCTTTAAGACATTCGACAGCTGCTTGGGGGTCATGGGCTTACCGTTTACCTCCAGGGCCTTTAGAAGGCGCTGACGCTGCGGGTTCATATAGATATCCATTTGTTTCCGGGTAGCCAGTGTTATCATTTTCCGTTCTGACATAAGATTCTCCTTTACGGCAGACCGCTTTTTGCAGACCGAAAGAACAGAATCTTCCGATGGGGCGGTGCGGTGTCGTTTTTCCATCTGTATAGATGTTTTTTGTAGTATATATTACCATTATTATAACGTTACATATTATGTAATGTCAAGATGGATTTATAAAGCTTTTTGGCCTCCTGTTTTGTGCTGTTTTTGAGATGGATTTGACAGAACAGATGTATAAAAAAATCCGAACCGGAGCCGATAAATGCTTATCGGGTTCCGGTCCGGATTCTGGGTGCGGATCACATGATTACTGACCTTCGTTCACGATTTCCTGCAGAACGTTGATAAGATCGTAGATCGTGTTAATCTGCACGTTCCGTTCCAGGATTTCATTTTTCAAATCGATGGAAAGCGTCTCGAATTTGGCCTGGACGGCGGGAGCAATATAGGACATGTTCATCACCTCCTGGTTAGGATGTGTAGGGAGAGGATAAGATATACGGATTGTGAAAGAGAATTTGACTGAAATTGCAATGTAAAAAAATACCGGAAATCCTTTTTTAGAGGACTCCGGCATTTTTTATTCTGGTGGTTCTGAGTATACCATTCAGGATAAGAGGAATGCTCCAGTTATGAAAAACTAGAGCATGGTTATACTGGTCACATACGGTTCACCGTTTAGTGGCTGATAAATATCTACGACAGCAAACTGTGGGTTTAAATCTTCTGTCTGCGGTTCTGCGATTGTCATGAATTTGTAATTGGTTCCATTTACTACCTGCGTTGCTACGGCTATGGGAGTATAGAAGAAATCGTTATGTCTTCCGATTGCATTAAAAAATATGAAGGAGTCATATGGCGTAAGATATGACTGATAAGACCATCCGCCTGGCATGTGTCACCTCATGAACGTTAGTTAGTACAGTATATGCATTTTTTTTGAATTGTCGATTCCTATTTTACATAATTTGACGCTATATTTTCGTACAGGCGGCAGATAATATAGGGTGAGGGAACAGTTTCAGGGCGTAAAAATAACATTTGTGCACGCTTTTATACATTACCGCACATTTTTGTAACCATAAAATGGATATTTATGGTATAATTAACCATATGGTCCACAACAGGAGGATTCCATGCACGTTTTTAATCCGGTATTTTATGATGAATATAACCTGATGAACTATCTGGATTTTGCAGTTATGAAGACGGCGAAGCTGTATCCGGATGTGCTGAGGGAGGAAATTTATCTGCTGTTTTATTTAATAAAAGATAATTTCCAGGCAAATATGAAATATCTGAGAGAGAACAATGTAGACGTGGATTGCTTCGGCTTCCTGCCTGTCAGGAGAAATACCAGGAACTCCGTGGAAGCGTTTTTTGACATGTTTAATTTGATTAACGCTGAGAATTATATATCCGTTCTGCTGTACATGAATGATAAAAAGAATAACCGATACGACGATCTTTATAAGAAATATGCGTTTAAAGGTGATTTTACGATTATCAGCAAGAGGGATATCGCAAAAGATCATGGCTTAGGCCGGATTACTGATGATGAGAAGATGGCTAAAATCGACCAGGTGGAGAGCGGATCCAACAGTTATATTCATCCGAGTATCTTTATACCCCTTTATACGCCTGCGGATATTGAGGCAAAGGAGGAGATCCTGCGTGATTTGCTCCGGGTCAATACCTGGCTGTTAGGCGGCGCATACCATCAGCTGTGCTGCTTTATATTGAACAAATATGGCTCACTGAAATCCTTTGAATGCCTTCACTGCACGAAGAATGCGGCGTGTTTTGAATGCTTTGAAAATTATTATGTTTCATTTAAAGAGATGATTGAACAGGAACTGTTTCCGCTGAGCCAGGAATGCGGTAGTGATGAACCATTTAAAAATATGAGGTAAAAACTATATGAAATACAATTTCGCTCACTTGATTTGTGTGTGAATGAGATGGAACGGGCTTGTTGAAGTTTTACGAGAATTCCGGCTGGGATTATTTGCGTATAAAAAGATGGGGGCGGAACATACATATGGAAGTAACCGCCTGCCGAGTAGCGAAGTGGAAAGTATGGAGCTGCTGAATCAGAAGCTGGAGAGCCTGGAGCGTTGCTTTCCTCTGACGAAAAGATAAGGATTGGAATGATACCGCATCATTCCCGAAAGGAACGATATGGAGTTAAAATATATTGATATAGGATTAAATTTGATGGGAAAGCAGTTCGATTCAGACCGGGAAACGGTTGCAGCCGATTCGTTTGCAGCCGGTGTCGGCTTTATCATGACGGGAACGGATCTAAAATCAGACCGCGCGGCGGTCGATTATCTGAAAAAAAGCAGATTTGAGCATGCATGGTGCACCTGCGGAATTCACCCGCACAATGCTGACCGATGGGACGAGAATTATAAGAAACAGCTGTTGGAGCTGATTCAGCGCAACCGCGGAATCGTGGCCGCTGTGGGGGAGGTTGGCCTGGATTACGACAGAATGTTCTCCACTAAGGAAAATCAGAAACGGTGTTTTTCGGATATTCTCGACATTGCCGAGAGCCTGGAACTGCCGCTTTTTCTTCACGAGCGGAGCGCGGAACAGGACTTTATAAAATTGATGAAACAGCATCAGGAGCTGTGCCGGAGAAGCGTTGTGCATTGTTTTACCGGTTCAAGTGGAACGGCATACCGGTATTTACAGCTGGGATGTTATATCGGAATCACAGGCTGGATCTGTGATGACAGGAGGAACAGGGAGGTAGTGGAGGCCGTCAAAAGCATCCCCCTCGACCGGCTGATGATCGAAACGGACGCGCCCTATTTGACACCGCTGAATATCAAGGGGCTGCCGCGGCGAAATGTTCCGGTAAATATAAAATATGTGGCAGAAAAGATTGCCGCAGTCAAAAATACAGACGTTGAAGCCGTGGAGCAGGCAGCGCTTAGAAATGCCAGGCAGTTTTTCAATCTATAAACTGGATAATGGATTGTCATATGCAGTGAAATAAAATGTGGGAGGAAACCAATGTCAACTACATATTATATAGCAAACAGAAAGAGAAAAAAAGAGTGCGGGGAGTTTAAGAAATTCTGGGAAGAAGAATGGTTTCCGGAGATTACAGATAAGCTTTACCAATTCTGTACTGGGACAAACGGTGAGATCGTAAATAAAGATCTGGCAGAGAGCATCACAGAAGATAAAATGTGCGGGTTTTCCTGCACGCCGCTCAGCAATACCTTATACGAGGAGGCGTTTCTTACGGTGAATAAGTCCGGCGTATTCTGGCATAAGTGTGAGGTGGAAGGCGTTCTGCTGAACAGCCTCGAGGAGCTGATTAAATTTTTCTCGAAGAAGGCCAACCAGGAGACGTATTCGCTGGAGGATCAAAATGGACGGGTATGCACCCTGAATGATTTGATCAGGGAGCTTAGCGGGAAATAAAACGTATGCAGGGTGCTGTTGGAACGATGGAGATGCTTCTGACGGACAAAGGGTTAAATGTGCTGCAGACTTTTGAAACCGGTATTTCTTCTAACAGGGAAATTTTTATGAGGGATGATGATATCTACTCTGTGGTCGTGACCTACAAGGACTTTGTCGGAAGTAATGATGTGAAAATAGAGAAGTGATCAGATCTGTATTTCCCCATTAGAAAATGCCGGGAGCCTTTATGAGAAAGGCCTTCCGGCATTTTGCGAAGAATTGGAGTAACAGGATTTAAAATGTTGTGCATTAATTATGATGGGGACAGGTGACGATTACTTATTAATTTAACTGCAGACTGTAGATGTATAATTAGGAAAGTGTCAGGTCGAAGAGTCTGTAATATAAAGTGTAAATTTATAATGTGATTATATGGGAGGGGTTATGGCAATTAATTGTTGTATTTGTAAAAAGAAACAAATAGGAAGATGTTTGAATATATACAACTTTATTCATTAGTATACCGGTGTTTGTGCCTGGAGTTAAAACGTTAATATAGCCGGAAGGTTGAACTGTTGCAAATAAAAAGGAAGGATTAATGATAATGTTTGATCTAAATAAAAAGTATTTTAAAGATATGCAGCATATTGTCTACAAGCAATGGGATAACATTGAAATTAATGCAGTATTAAATGGAATTAATCAAGGTTGGGTATTTGTGAATGAGCAAATCAATCCGAAAACAGCACTTCTCTGGTCGCGCGGGATAGAAGGATTCTATTTTATTGGAGAACCGTACAATGATCAGTTTAATCAAAGTGCATGTGATTTTGTTCTGAATATTCTTGATAAACGGATAAGGCAATCGGGACTTGATTATTTTGAATTTAGCGGTGATCGACCAGAGTGAGATTCTATATTAGAACAGATATTTGATAAACAAGAATTAATAAAATCAAGGCAGTGTGTCTATAAATTTGACTTGGAACGTTGGAAAGATCATGAAATGAGATCAGATCAAAAAGGTGTTACTGTCTATAGGATTGATAAGTCATTTTTTGAAAATAAAATAGAAAATTTTTCTTTTGTTGAAAATGAAATTTTACGATGGTGGAATTCGCTTGAGCATTTTTTGAGTATGCTATTGGGTATTGTGTTGTTTGTGATGAGATAATTGTAAGCTATTGCCTGACAAATTTTGTTTATGGTAATACATATACATTAGGCATTGAGACGCTAAAAGACCATAGACGAAAGGGTTACTGCCAAATTGCCGTTGAAGCTTTTATTACAGACTTACTAGAGCATGATAGTGTTCCATACTGGGATTGTATGTATACTAAAGTGGCTTCAAGAAAACTTGCTGAAAAAATTGGCTTTTATTTAGACCATACATATGCTTTATATCGAATTTTACTGAGCGAAGAGGAGTGAAGTCCCTGTTCAAATTTTCAGTAGGCCATGTTCTCTAAAGTGCAGTTTTTTATTTTTCTATCCGATTTCTTATTAGAGATATGTAAAAACTCCTATTGTAAAATAAAAAGGGGATAGCCTTGGAATGGTCAGAAATCAATTTCATCAACGAAACTGTTTTATACAACGAATGAAAGGATCGTACTGGTATAAGGCGAACTGCCGCTTCAAAAATGGAAAATGAGGCGTCTTTTTACAACAAAAAAGTGCCAAAAGCCTTGTAAATACAAGGGATTCAGCACTTATGCAAGAATCGGAGTAACAGGATTTGAACCTGCGACCTCTCGGCCCCCAGCCGAGCGCGCTACCAAGCTACGCCATACTCCGTTTCTGGTCACTATGGTATTATAGCAGAAAGTTTGCGATTTGAAAAGTATATTTGTTGAAATATTTTATATTTTAAGATATGATGGTAAGGACGATATGATTCATGGAGAAAAGACAGGTGAGAAAGAATATGAAACCGATCGTGAGTTTTGATGTAGATATGACACTTTTGGACCATAAGGACTGGACGATACCGGACAGCGCCATGGAGACCCTGGAACGGCTCCGGGAGAATTACACCATTGTGCTGGCCACCGGCCGTGATATGGATTCCAGCTTCAGCGTTGTGTTAAAGGAACAGATCAGGCCGGATGCCATCATTCATTTGAATGGAACGAAGATTACGGTGGGGGACACGATTATTTACGAGCATCTGTTTGATAAGGAACTGATGAGGCAGATCATTGCCTATGCACAGAATGATGCAGCCTGCAGCGTGGGAGCCAGTGTGGGCGGGTATGATTACTACGTGCATCCGGAAGTGGTGAACCGTCACGATACGGATCTGTGGGGAGAATGCGGACGCCGGTTTGCGGACCCGTGGAAGCTTCCTGATTTGGATGTCAGGACAATGGCATACATTGGAGATGAAAAGGGCGCAAAAGCCATGGGGGCCCGGTTTCCCGAGGTAAATGTGCACATGTTCGCGGAAAAACGGGGCGCGGATGTGGTGGAGAAGACAGCCAGCAAGGCTATGGGGCTGATCCGCCTCTGCGACTATTTTAATATCCCTCTTTCCAGTACGGTGGCCTTTGGGGACAGCATGAACGATTACGATATCGTGAAGACGGCAGGCATCGGAATCGCCATGGGAAACGCCATGGAAGAGCTTAAGGAAGCCGCGGATTATGTGACTGATGCCGTGGATTCGGATGGAATCCGCAATGCCTGTGTGCATTTTGGGCTGATCCGGTTATAAGGGTGTGTGGCATTACTTTTATGATACTATACAGGGAAGGAAATAAGTAGCATGGCAAAACATTATGATATCTTTATCATAGGCGGCGGGCCCGGCGGTTATACGGCTGCGCTTAAGGCAGCAGGGCTGGGGCTTAAGACTGCAATTGCAGAGAAGGAAAAACTGGGCGGGACCTGTGTCAATAAGGGGTGTATTCCGACGAAGGCTCTGCTTCATGCCTCCAGTATGTTTGCGGCGTTTCAGAGCTGTGATGTATTTGGAGTATCGGCTGATTTCATTTCTTTTGACTTTAAGAAAATGCAGGACTATAAGAAACGTTCTGTAAAAGAGTACCGGAAGGAAGTTCGGGAATCGATTGAAAATGCGGGGGTCGACTATATCGAGGGAACGGCGACGATCCGCCGGGGACGGACCGTAGAGGTCAACAGTCCTTCAGGTAAAGATTATTACGAGGCAGATCACATCATCATTGCAACGGGGGCAAAACCGGTGATACCGGATATTCCGGGAGCGATGCAGCCGGGCGTTCTGACGAGTGACCGGCTGCTGGCTTCTGATACCTGGAATTACGATCGTCTCACGATTATTGGCGGCGGCGTGATCGGAGTGGAATTCGCAACGATATTCCAGGCGCTGTGCTCCCATGTGACGATTATCGAAAGCCGGGAGCATTTACTGGGACCTATGGACAATGAGGTTTCCGAGGTCCTGGAAAATGAACTGAGACGGAAAGGAATCGCTGTCCAGTGTGAGGCAAAGGTCCTGGAAATTCGCGAGGAGGAACAGGGACTCATCTGCGTTTACGAGGCGGATGGAGAGGTTCGGACGATCCGTTCCGGCCAGATTCTCCTGGCAGCAGGCCGAAAGCCGAATCTGGACGGACTTTTTGGACGGGATGTCAGCCTTGCCATGGAAGACGGATGTCTTAAAACGGATTCGGAGTTCCGCACCAGTGAACCCGGCATTTACGCCATCGGCGATGTGACGGCCGGCAAAATGCTGGCTCATGTGGCGGCGGCTGAGGGTACTTATGTGGTTGAAAAGATCGCGGGTGTGCATCACACCATACGGCTTTCCGTGGTTCCGAATGGCATGTTTGTGGAACTTCCGGTCGTGCCGGGATGCATTTATACCGAGCCGGAGATTGCTTCCGTCGGAATTACGGTGGAAGAAGCGAAGGCCCATAACATGAAGGTGCGCTGCGGGCGCTACTCCATGAGCGGTAATGGCAAATCCATCATTACCAGAGAACAGAGCGGATTTATTCATCTGATTTTTGAGGAATATTCCGGTACCATTGTCGGCGCTCAGATCGTCTGTCCGCGGGCCACTGATATGATCAGTGAGATGGCGACTGCTATCGCAAATGGCCTGACAGCGGATCAGCTCATGCTTGCCATGAGGGCCCATCCGACTTACAGCGAGGGCATAACGGCGGCAATCGAGAATTATTATGAAACAAAAGGAGACGAAAGGTTATGATTCAAGAGAGAATTGCAGCATTACGAAGCCTGATGGCGGAGCGCCAGATTGACGCTTACATGATTCCAACATCCGATTTTCATGAGTCGGAATACGTGGGCGATTATTTTAAATGCAGGAAATTTATAACTGGTTTTACAGGGTCCGCCGGTACGGCGATTATCACGCAGACAGAGGCGAGACTCTGGACCGACGGCAGGTATTTCGTACAGGCGGCGAAGCAGCTGGAAGGAACCGGCGTGCTCCTCATGAAATCCGGTCAGGAGGGCGTTCCGACCGAGGAAGAGTATCTGGCAGAGGTTATGCCTCAGAACGGAACACTGGGTTTCGACGGCCGTGTCGTCAACAGCCAGCTGGGAGAGAAGCTGGAAGAGCTTCTGGAAGACAAGCACGTGAAATTTTCCTGGAAGGAAGACCTGGTGGATTTCATCTGGGAAGACCGTCCGGCGTTATCCGCTGAACCGGTCTGGATTTTAAAAGAAAACTACGCGGGCAAATCAGCAGCGGATAAGATTGCTGATTTAAGGGAAGCGATGAAGAAGGAGAAAACCACGGTCCATGTCCTCACCACGCTTGATGATATCGTGTGGCTGTTAAATATCCGCGGAAATGACGTCGTCTGCAATCCCGTAGTTCTTTCCTATGCATTGGTGACGATGGAACGGTTCTATTTATTTATCAATGAGGCGGTTCTGGACAGCGAAGTGAAATCCTATTTAAAAGAGCTGGGCGTTACCGTACGGCCGTACAATGATATTTACGATGCGGTGAGCCAGTTAAAGGGCCAGAAGGTGCTTCTGGAGACAGCGAAGACCAACTATGCGATCATCAGCAATCTGGATGAATCCAATGCAGTTGTTGACCGTATGAATCCGACCGCTCCGGCCAAAGCAGTCAAAAATCCGGTTGAGATCGAAAATATGAAGAAGGCCCATATCAAAGATGGTGTGGCTATGGTAAAGTTTATCTGCTGGCTGAAAAAGAATATTGGAAAGCAGACGATCACCGAGCTTGACGCGGAGCATTACCTGGATAATCTGCGCGCAGAGCAGGAGGGGAATCTGGGGCTTTCGTTCCATACCATATCCGCTTATGGGGCAAATGCGGCGATGTGCCACTATTCCGCGACGCCGGAGAGCAATGCGACTCTGGAGCCAAAAGGACTCTATCTGGTAGATTCCGGCGGACAGTATTATGAGGGAACAACCGATGTGACGAGAACGATCTCCCTGGGGGAGACGACGGAAGCAGAACGGGAACATTTTACCCTGAGCGTCATCAGTATGCTGCGTCTGGCCGCTGTAAAGTTCTTATATGGGTGCAGAGGACTTACCCTGGATTATGTGGCGAGAGAGCCGCTCTGGAGCAGAGGGCTGAACTTTGACCACGGAACCGGCCATGGGGTAGGTTACCTGTTAAATGTTCACGAACGCCCCAACGGTATTCGCTGGCGTATGGTGCCGGAGCGCCAGGACAACTGTGTACTGGAAGAAGGCATGGTGACTTCAGACGAGCCGGGCATATATATTGAAGGCAGCCACGGCGTACGTACGGAAAATCTTATTGTCTGTAAGAAGGCAGAGAAGAACGAATACGGTCAGTTTATGGAATTTGAGTTTCTGACCTTTGTGCCGATTGATTTGGAAGCACTCGATAAATCCCTGATGAACGAGCGGGATGTGGAACTCTTAAACAGCTACCACAGCGCAGTATATGAGAAGATATCCCCGTATTTGACAGCGGAAGAGGCTGAATGGCTGAAGGAAAATACGAGGGCGGTATAAGCAGGCGTAAATAAAAAAGCATATAAACGATATAAGGCGGAGCCATGCGGTGTGGATCCTGTCAGGGGCGGTGAAAAATAGATTTTCATCGTCTTCCTGACGGGAATTCACGATCGCTATGGTTCCGCCTGTTTTTGGGTTATTTCTTTACGAAGCCGCATCAGAAGCGGAATAATCGCTTCCCAATCCTCTTGATCCAGTTCTTTCAGCAACTCCACGGCCCTGCGGAACTGTGGCGGTTCCGCCATTTCGGTATCAAAGAATTCCAGCGGCGTAATTTCCAGGTAATCGCATATTTCGAAGAATTGTTTCATGGAAGGCATGGAGCGGCCAGAGGAAATACCCTGAATGTAACTCTTATTTTTACCAAGATCCAGACTCATCTGGTATTCCGAGACATCCTTTTTCAAACGGAGCTCTGTAATTCTGTTTCTGACAAACTGTTCATTCATTCTTATCACCTCTATGGTTAATCATAAAGGATAATCTTTCCCAACATTCCGTTTTATATGCGTAATAATGGTAGAAAAATCGGTTGCATATACGGATAAAAAGCGTTATTATATAAGTTAGAAAAACGAAAGAGAATGATAAAAGAAAGTGCGTGCCTATAGGGCGAGAGGATGTCCGATGACAGAATATTTAAAAAAGAGGAAGGATAAATGGTCCTGGAAAAACTGGGCTTTTTTATGCGGCCTGATCTATATCCTGATTATGGCGGGAATGTTTGGCTTCTGCCGAATGCAGTCCAGAGGGGCGGCAGGCGGCTTGATTGCGGCTGTGTTTGTAGTATCTTTGGCGGCAATGGCCGTAATGATTGTGATTTCTTATCCGGTGAGAAGGGAAAAGGAGATAATGCAGGAGTGTGGCCAGGAGCAGGACGGGCAGGAGGTGCGGGATGCATTGTACCGGAGACTGGGGGAGTTTGCCGATACGATCCTGTTTGAGTATCGATACCGGGATGGAGCGATTCTATTTACACCGAACGCTTCCGGTCAGATAGAGATTCCACTCTTAAAGAGCGTGCTGGAGAAATACGTGAAGCGTCCGCCGGCGCAGGGCGAAAACAGATGCTTTGAGTTTCGTATGAAAGCGAATATGGAAGAATACCGCTGGTGTATCTGTCACGTCAGGGCAGAGTACGATGGGGCGGACACGCCTGTTTGTCTGATCGGAAAACTGGATGATATCACCAAACAGAAGGAGCGGGAGGAACAGCTTCTCTTCCAGTCCACCAGAGACGGTTTAACCGGCGTGTATAATAAGACGGCATTTGAATATATGATGGAAGAAACCTTAAAAAGAGGCAGCCGCGGCTGTTTATACATGATTGATATCGATAATTTCAAGGATGTGAATGACCAGTACGGCCATCCGGCCGGGGATAAGATTCTCGTTAAAATCGGAGAACTGCTGCGTGAAATTTTCCGGGATTCCGATTTGATTGGCCGGGTGGGAGGCGATGAATTCGTGGTCTATTCCGAGTGCGGCGAGACGAAAACGAGGGCGATGAAGCTTTTAAACGGCACAGCGGATTTTACGAAGGAAGGTGAACACCGGATTTCTGTGAGTATCGGAATCGCCGCAAGCACCGGGGAGCCGGACGAAGAGTATCAGGAACTGTTTTCCAAAGCCGATCAGGCCATGTACCGGGCGAAACAGGAGGGGAAAAATCGGATTGCCTGGTATGAGGAGTAGGCGAGAAGAAGAGAAATGAAAAGGGGATTGGAATAAGGATAAGAAAAAATGGCTGCGTTGAAAACGCGGCCATTTTTGATGCAGCAGGCAGTATGATGGGGGAAATTATAAGGAGGGATTTCTAATTCTGATCGTCGGGCAGATCTACCAGAGTGTAGGCATGATTGATGCAGGGTAAGAAAATTTCGATAATGTCCGAGGTGCGGATTTTTAAACTGGACGTATTGATACAAGGATGACAGCCGAGAAATTCCTGTTCAAGAATAGCCTTGTCAATCAGCAGGCGGACACGGTTTCCTTTATCATTCATCAGGCCCAGAACGGAGACGGAGCCAGGCGTTATGTTCAGATACTCTTCCATAAATTCCGGTTCTGCAAATGAGAGTCTGGCTGATCCAATTTGTTTTGACAGGACTGCCGTCCGAAATTTTTTATGTCCCGGGATCATGAGAAGATAAAAACTGTTTTTCTGTGCATTGCGCAGAAATAAATTTTTACAGATATTTGTGTTTAAAAGCGCATCGATATCATGGCATGCTTCTATCGTAGCGGTCGGATCATGATCCAGACGCTGATAGGTGATTCCCAGCTTGTCCAGGAGATCGTAAGTGTGTATCTCTTTATTAAGACGCCCGGCAGGATTTGCGGGCCGTCCGGTATATAGGGTGCGGTCTAAGTGAAAGTCTGGTATGGGGGTAACACATTCTACAGGAGTAATATTTGTCATATGGAGTGCCTCTTTCTGTTTGAAATCTGTCAAAGGAGTAATAAGAATCCTGGTGTTATTATACTAGAGTGTGGGAAAAATGCAAGTGTAAGCAGAGAGGTAAGCAGAACGGACGGAGGAGACGGACAAATGGGCCGTGAACTGTAACTGATACAGGATTGACGGGGCAATGTTTTTTTCGATGGTTTTATACAGCGTCTTGTATTATAATAAGTTCTATAGAGGGAATGGTTATCGATTGATTGTAACGATAGAAAGGCTTTTGCTGAATACTATATTTAGGAAGTTATCATATTTGGCAGTTTAGCAGCGGAAAGTGTTGGAGGGAGCCAAATACGCCATGAACATAAAAGAAGAAAAAGGAAGGCAAAATCAAATGATTGAAAACCGGCTGAAAGCGGAAAGACCAAGAGTAGTGACAGAAAAGGCGACAAAAGGAAAGCGTGATGATAAAGCTGCAAAAGACAGCAGTTCAAGGCAGGAGAAGAATAAAGTGCCCAATACAGGCAGGAAGATGGGACGAAAGCCGGATTCGGGGGAGAAATCGTCGGATCAGAAAAAAGGGCCTAAAAAGGAGCAAAGAGCAGGCGGAAAAGGAAAATGGGGCAATGACAGCCAGAAACCGAAGTACGATACAGGCCGGAACAGAGCTTCTGGCGGGAACTCCAATTTACAGAGCAGGGAAGGAATAAAAGCGGACAGGCAGCCAGTCAGAAAGAATACTTCTGCATGTCCTGTGTTTTTGCGCTGCGGCGGATGTCAGCTTCTGGATATGCCTTATGAAAAACAGCTGAAGATCAAGCAGACAAAGCTGGAGGAACTGTTGAAGCCCTATTGTAAGGTGCAGCCAATTATTGGAATGAAGGATCCTTTCCATTACAGAAACAAGGTACACGCTGTTTTTGACCATGATAAAAAGGGAAATCCCGTTTCAGGGGTGTACGAGGCGAATACTCATCGTGTCGTTCCCGTAGAGTCCTGTCTGATTGAGGATCAAAAAGCGGATGAGATAATTGGAACCATCAGAGGAATGTTAAAATCATTTAAGATTAAAACGTATGATGAGGACACGGGATATGGTCTCCTTCGTCATGTCCTGATACGGCGGGGATTCACAACGGGTGAAATTATGGTCGTTCTGGTCACCGCTTCTCCTGTATTTCCTTCAAAGAATAATTTTGTACGGGCATTGAGAGAAAAGCATCCGGAAATTACGACGATTGTTCAGAATGTAAACGGCAGGGACACCAGTATGGTACTCGGTGACCGGGAGAATGTGCTGTACGGCAAAGGCTATATTGAGGATATCCTGTGCGGCTTCCATTTCCGGATCTCTTCTAAATCATTTTATCAGGTAAATCCGGTACAGACAGAGGTGCTCTATCGGAAAGCGATGGAGCTGGCCGCACTTAAGGGGAAAGAAACGGTGATTGACGCGTACTGCGGTATTGGTACGATTGGGATCGTGGCAAGTCAGGAGGCAGGCCAGGTGATCGGCGTGGAATTAAACCGCGATGCAGTGCGGGACGCAGCTCAGAATGCTAAGATTAATGGGATTAAGAATGTGCAGTTCTATTGTAACGATGCCGGTGCGTTCATGAGCAGGATGGCGGACAATGGAGAACATGCTGATGTCGTTTTTATGGATCCGCCAAGGAGTGGAAGCACGGAAGAGTTTATTCAGGCGGTAGTTAAGATGAAACCGAAAAAAGTGGTCTATGTGTCATGCGGCCCGGATACGCTGGCCAGGGATTTGGCGGTGTTTAGGAAGATGGGGTATGAGGCGAAAGTGGCGTGGGGGGTGGATATGTTTCCGGGGACGGAGCACTGCGAGATTTGTGTCGAATTGTGTCGGAAATAGGGATATAAATACTTTAATAAGTATCAAATAAATATTTGGTATGAGAAGAACTATCAAGAGAAACTTATAAAGACTTCAGATACATTAAGTGATTTATCAGCTGCATATTCAATAAGTTTTCCTAAAGATTATTTCTTCGATGGTATACTCAGTAAATATCCGATTATTGTGAACAATTTTGATTTGACAGATAGTGATAAACTTATGCATCTCTTGTATCTATGCACCCCTTTTGCAGAATTAGAATATGATTATTTGCTTCTCTTATTTTGCAACAAACCTAATGTGTTAATTCCTAGTGGGCTTAAGATTCCAAAGAATTTTTTGGGGACACTAAAACAATGTGTCGAAAATGATGATGAGTCTTTAGTAGATGAATTGGGTCTGCCTTTTCCTATAGAGGTTACATCGCAGATTGTGGATTGTTTTGCCAATGTATATGATGTTGAAAAACCTGCTGTTACAGGATACGAAAATGTTGACCGTGTAGGCGAACTGTTATGGGCTTTCTCAAAATCTAGACACAGGAACGGTATTCCAGCGTCTATTTAGACATTTTAGGCCAGATATCCATAGGGCGCTGCCAGCCAGGCGACAGGCTTCCGACACATGAGGAACTTCAGAAGATATATGGTGTCAGTATTGATACGACTATCAAAGCAATCAGAATTTTACAGGACTGGGGAGTGGTGACTGCATCACCAAGAAACGGAATTTTTGTGGCAAAAGATTTAGAGGGGCTGCAGAAAATCTGTATTGAACCGGAACAGATCGCCAGCCACGTAAGACGTTATTTCGACAGCCTGGAGCTTGTGGCGATGACTGTTGAGGGAGTGGCAGAGCATGCGGCGGAAAACGCCAGTCCTGATGACGCGCGCAGGCTGTGGTCGGTTATGAACAGTCAGTGGAACGATCCTTTTTATCATCAGCTTATTCCACTTACACTGTTAGAATTTATTACAGACCATATTCACTACAATGCTCTTAAGGCTGTTTATGATTTGCTGCTTAAAAATTACAGCATAGGGAGAGGGATTCCCAAGCTTGTACAAAAAGATAAAACCCCTGTAAACAGTGAACTGTACCGACAGTGTATGGAAGTGACCAGAATGCTGGCAAAAGGTGATAAGAAGCTTTTTGCTGCTCATGCATCCGCTGTATTTCAGAAGATTCATTGGCTGGTTATTCAGGAATGCAAAAGGCTGGGGTATTGGGACAGTGCGATGAACGTGTATGACGGAACCGCATTATGGAAGTGATTTAACTGGTCTGTTTCGGGACTGCTGTTAAAAAAATGTTAAAAAATGCTTCAAAAAAGCGATGGCTGTAATAAAAGGTTACGGCAGAAGCTGTTTCATGTTATACTGTAACAGTCAATTTATTATAGAAAGGACTGAGGTTTACCTATTGAAAAATTCCCTGCTAAAATTGAGAGAGAAACTGACGGAAGCGCTTAATTCCGTACTCCCGATCATCGGAATTGTCATGATTCTGTGCTTCACGATCGCTCCCATTTCCCCCAGTATTTTACTGTGCTTTCTGATGGGTGCTGCCATGATCATCGTAGGCACCATGTTCTTCACGCTCGGGGCGGAGATCAGTATGACTCCCATGGGCGAAAGGCTGGGCACGGCCATTACGAGGAGTAAAAAACTGAGCATTATCGTTATACTGGGATTCGTACTGGGATTCATCATCACGATTTCGGAACCGGATCTTCAGGTGCTGGCGGAACAGGTGCCGTCCATACCGAACCGGACTCTGATCCTGTCGGTGGCGCTGGGCGTTGGTGTATTTCTCGTCATTGCACTTCTGCGTATGCTGTTTAGCATTGCGCTGCCTCACATGCTGATTGTATTTTACATTCTGGCATTTGTTCTTACACTGTTTGTTCCGCAGAGCTTTCTGGCAGTGGCCTTTGATTCCGGCGGCGTGACGACGGGCCCTATGACGGTGCCGTTTATCATGGCTTTTGGTATCGGTATTTCCGCCATACGTAATGACCGGCATGCGTCGGACGACAGCTTTGGCCTGGTGGCACTCTGCTCCATAGGCCCGATTCTTGCAGTACTTATCCTTGGAATGATTTACAGGCCCAATGAAAGTGCCTATATTCCGCCGGTCCTTCCGGAGATCAGCAATTCCGTAGAATTATGGGAGCTGTTCCGCGTCGGACTTCCTGCCTATATTAGAGAAATTGCCGTATCGCTTTTTCCCATAATCCTGTTTTTCGGTATTTTCCAGATCGCAGTTCTCAAACTTTCAAAGAGAAATTTAAGAAAAATCATTGTAGGTCTCGTCTATACGTACATCGGCCTCGTGCTGTTTCTGACTGGTGCCAATGTGGGCTTTATGCCGGCCGGTAATTACCTTGGACAGGTGATCGCCTCCCTGGATTACAACTGGATTATTGTTCTGATCGGTATGCTGATTGGATTCTTTATCGTCAAGGCGGAACCGGCTGTTTACGTATTGAACAAACAGGTGGAAGAGATCACGGATGGCGCCATTCCGGCCAGAGCGATGAGTATCAGCCTTTCCGTTGGCGTGGCCGTATCCATCGGAATCGCCATGCTGCGGGTGTTGACGGGAATCTCCATCCTGTGGTTCATCATCCCGGGATATGCGATTGCGCTGGGACTTTCCTTCTTTGTGCCGAAGATATTTACGGCCATCGCCTTTGACTCCGGCGGGGTGGCTTCCGGCCCGATGACCGCCACATTTCTTCTGCCGTTTGCGCAGGGAGCCTGTACCTCGGTGGGCGGAAACATTGTCACTGACGCCTTCGGCGTGGTCGCTATGGTTGCCATGACTCCGCTGATTACCATACAGATTCTGGGCATGATCTATCAGATGCGGCAGAGATCCGCACCGAAAGACCAGACATTTTCCGAGCCGGCGCTGGACTTCGACCAGCTTGACGATGATGCGATCATCGAACTTTAATGGCAGTATAGCTGCAATAAAGCAGCACAGATAAGATTCCGAAAGAAAGGACTGCAGTATGAGCGAACTGTATTTAATGGTTACAATCACGGAAAGAACCGCGGTAAAAAAGTTTCATACTCTGTACGGCCATCACGGGGCGGATGTCGCCTTTATAACCGTGGGTAACGGGACCGCGGTCAGCGATACCCTGGACTATTTAGGGCTGGAGGAGACGGAGAAGGCTGTCATGCTGTCTGTGGTGACTGGCTCCGTATGGAAAGAAATAAAATCAGATCTACAGAAGCATTTAAAAATTGACGTTCCGGGCACGGGCATAGCCTTTATTATTCCGCTCAGCAGCATAGGAGGCAAGAAGCCTCTGCTGTTCCTGACGGAGAATCAGAATTTTGAAAAAGGGGAGGAAAGCTCATTGAAAGACACGAAATACGAACTCCTGATTGTGATTGCCAACCAGGGATATACCAACATGGTTATGGACGCAGCCCGGGAGGTGGAGGAAGTCGGAGGAACCGTGATCCACGCCAGAGGCACAGGCTTAGAGCGTGCGGAGAAGTATCTCGGCGTCTCCCTCGTGGCGGAAAAGGAGATGGTGTTCATCGTCGTAAAGAGCGGCATGAAGAGCCTTGTCATGAAAAATATCATGGAAAAAGCCGGTCCGGCAAGCAAAGCACGGGCCGTAGCGTTTTCGCTCCCCGTGACGAGCACGGCGGGCATGCGCCTCATGGAAGAGGCAGAGGACGATAACGATTAGGCAGGAGAGCGAAAGACCATGGAACCATACTATTACAGCCAGATGAACAAGACAGAGCAGAGCGCATATCACGCCATGAAAACCGGTCTGACGGCGCTCGCTCCGTCCTTTGCGGTTCCGCGGCTGGAAAACCGGGAACTGGCGGATATCTTTTTCAAGCTCCGCCTGGACCGCCCCGAACTGTTTTACGGTACCGGATTCCACTACCGTTTTTACCAGAATTCCGGCAGCGTGGAGATGATACCGGAATACTTATTTGACAAGGGAAAGGTGAAAGAACATCAGAAGGCGATGAACGCCAGAACGGCCAAGCTGGTTCGCCCGGCCGAATCTATGACAGAGTGGGAGAAAGAACGGTATATTCATGATTTTATCTGTACCAGCGTCCGCTACGACAAGCTGAAGAAGCCGTATTCCCATGAGATCATCGGCCCCCTGGGTCAGGGCGTGGGCGTCTGTGAGGGGATCGCCAAGACGGTGAAGATTCTCTGTGATGCCCTGGGAATCTGGTGCATGATAGCTATATCCGAAGCCAATCCGGAAAAGGGTATCAAATACCGCCATGCCTGGAATAGCGTGAAAATCGGCGGCCGGTATTACCATCTGGATGCCACCTTTGACAACAGCCTGGGCCATGGAGAGACCATCCGCTACGACTACTTTAACCTGGGGGATAAGCAGCTGTTCCGCGACCACGAGCCGGTGCTTTATCAGGCCCCGCCATGCGGCGACGGAGACCATTTCTATTACAGGGAAAATAAGCTTTCCTTTACAAAGACGGAGGACGTGGCCAAACGCGCCGCGCAGGCAGTCAAAAAAGGAAAGCCGCTTATTTTCCACTGGAGAGGCGGTTATCTGACACGGGACACGGTGACGGAACTCTTAAATCTGATGGAGGAGGCCGCAAGGCAAAAGGGGAAACACGTCCGGGCGGGACTCAACTGGCCCCAGGCGGTTTTTTTTGCTGAATTCACCGAGGTATTGCCGGAAGAAGAACTGCTGATGGAGAATGCGAATGAAGGGGAGGTACTCTAATAATAAGAATTCGGCGAAGACGCAAAGCTGTCTACCACCAGCTCCAGAAGATCTCCGCGGTTGATACTTTCCGAGTATTCGAATGGTATGCCGCGCTGGTACGTCGTTCTGTTAAAGATCAGCAGAGGGGCTCCCGGATTGACATTCAGCAGCCGTGACTCCATGAAGCCGGCGATTCCGGCGGAGATGATGTCTTTGCCGTTTTCAAAATTGATATCATATTGTTCCTTCAGAAACCGATATAAAAAGTAGATTTCCCCGTTGTGCCGCTCCAGGCCGGGCGCGATCTCCGGCAGCACGTAGCTGACCACATAGGCGAAAATCGTATCGTTTACCATCTTGACGCGCTGGAGACGGTACACGTCGCTTCCGTTCTCGATGTTTAAGGCCCTGGCCACTTTCAGTTCGGCCGGAATCATGTCGATCACGGCGCCCTGGGCGCTGACGGAACAGTCGCCTTCCAGACGGAACTGCGTGGTCACGGAGGCCTGGTTTTTAACGCTGAGAAACTTATAGGGTGTGATGGATTTTGCCGCCTGGAGTACCTTTGTGCCTCTCCCCTGATGAACTTCCACGATATGCTCGTCCCTGAGCAGGTTGACGGCGTTCCGTATGGTGGTCCGGCTGACGCCGTAGATCTCCATCAGTTCATTTTCCGGAGGAAGAAAGGAATCCGTCGGATATTTTGACGACAAGATATCTGCCTTGATCGCATTGTAAACCGATACATATTTTGGTGCGTTTTTATCCAAGATCATTGCCTCCTGTCTGTGTTTTCTACCGAACAAAAAAGCTGTCCATCAGGCCATTATAAAAGACGTACCAGGGAAAGTCAATAGATTACGGGAATAAAAGATATGTTTTGAATACCTTTGCAGCGCTCTAAGAAAGCTGATCTGCGCTTGTCCATTCAAACGGTCCCTCCATGGTCACCGCGATTTGATAGACGTCCGGCCGGAAGCTGGACTCGGAATACTCCATAATCCCACCTTCCCAGTAGGCGGTCCGCTGAAACGTAAGGAGCGGAGACCCGGGAGCGACTCCCAGCAGACGCGATTCCAGAAAGCCGGAACCAGCCGAGGATATCGTTTCCTCCACCTTCGCAACAGTGAGTCCGTAATTTTCCTGCAGACAGCGGTACAGAATGAAGAATTTCCCACTGTGCTGCTCCAGGCCCGGGGCCAGAGGGCACGGCACATAGCTGGTGACGTAGGCAAACACCATATCATTTAAGCTTTTTATACGCTGAATCCTGTAGACTTCGGAGCCGACGGCTACGGAGAGGACCCCGGCGATCTTTATTTCCGCAGGTACCACATCAACGAGGGCTTCCTGAGTGATGATCTCCCCCTCCACCAGCGGAGCTCCCCGAAAATCGGTTATGTGATTAAAATTTCTGAATTCCTGGAAGGGATAAGGCCGCGACCATTTCTTGGGACTGATCACCTCAGTACCCTTTCCCTGCACGGATTTTACAAGCCCATCCTCCTGAAGGAGGGCGATCGCTTTTCTTATCGTAGTGCGGCTCGCCGAATACAGCTGCGTGAGCTCACCCTCCGTGGGAAGAAGACTGCCTGCACCATAGTTTTCGGAAGCAATCCTTTCTTTTATATCACTGTAAATTTCCATATATTTTAATTTGTTCTTAGTCTGTATCATCAAACAATACCTCCATAAAATAAAACATGATGAATTACATGGAAACAAAAAGGTATGATTTTAATACCTTTTATAATCCTATACATATCACAAAATAAATACAAATACAAGAAATAAGAGGAGAAAACCGTGACAAAATCGATAAAATAGCAAATTACATAAAAATAAACCGGCATAATTGTGAAAAAATACCATTGAAAAATGGCGTTAATATGGTAATCTTGTGTAAGATGAATTAGATATGAATTTGTATTTGAAATGTATCTTGAACATCGGAGAAGCCAAACACAGGCGGTCACAATCGTGATCAGAACAAGGAGGAAGGTATAATGAAGCTGAAAAAAGTATTGGCAGCGGCTATGGCGGTGACTATGCTGGGCAGTCTGACAGCATGCGGAGGCAATGGGGGGAGTGGTGAAGCAGCGGCGGCAAAGGCTCCGGCGGGGAAGGAAGCTTCCACAGATGGATCTAAAACCGTCAACATTGCAATGACAACTACAATGGGGGACTTAGACCCGTTTGCACCGCCCACACAGGGGCGCAATTTCCTGCGGTATGCAGTCTATGACAATATCGCCATATTTAAGGATTTCGGAACCAGTTGGGATCAGATGCAGTGGGTTTTGGCAAAGAACATCGAGCAGAAGGATGATGTAACCTTCGAGATCGAGCTTTACGACTACATACACGATGCGTTGGGGAATCCGATTCATGCGAGTGATGTGGTGTTCTGTTTAAACAGCATTTCCGAATCGGGCAACTTCACGAGGTTTACAAACTACATGGAATCGGCCACTGTGATCGACGACAATCATCTGGAGGTCAAGCTAAAGACAACTACCGTTGGCGCCTTTGAATATATGCTGGCCCAGTGCTGTATCGTGAGCCAGAAGACGTATGAGGAACATAAAGATCAGTTTTCCACAAAGCCTATCACCTCAGGAGCCTACCAGGTGACAGAATGTGTCTCTGGTTCCTATTACGTGCTGGAGAAAAATCCGGATTACTGGCAGACGGATAAGAACTTAAGGAGCTATACAGCCAACGCGTATGACCAGGGCGTGGACAAGCTTGTTTACAATGTTGTCACAGAGGCCAGCCAGGCGACCATTGCCCTTCAAATGGGAGAGAACGACATCATTACCGTCTGCAATAACGCGGAGATCGGTTACTTCATGAACCAGGACGGCACGCCAACCGATGGCTATAGTGTAAACAAGGTATTATCCTCAGCCCCTATGCTTCTCGCGTTCAACATGGATGAAGGCCAGATGTTTGACGGTAACCTGGCGCTGCGTCAGGCCATCTGCTACGCCATCAATCAGGAAGATATCATTGCCGGCGGCTTAAGAGGTAACGGCGAGGCAATCAAGGATTTAGGGGATAAGCTGTGCGGCGATTACAATCCGGAATGGAATGAGGAAGATTACTATGATTTCGATCTGGACAAAGCGAAAGCCATGCTTGAAGAGGCGGGATATCCGGGAGGAATTGATCCGGCGACGGGAGCGCCTCTCCATATCCGCCTTATGATCGACCAGCAGTACAAGGACACCGCTGTGGTGATCCAGAGCCAGTTAATCGCAGCAGGACTGGATGCAGAAATCAATGCCTACGATAACTCTCTGCTGGCAGCGTATCAGTATGACCCGGCCCAGTGGGATTTATACGTATTCATTCAGGGAACCGAGTGCTACGTAACGAGTATTTACGATGGAATTTTTGACGCGGGCGCGGATGGGAAAGCTCCGAAGTGCTTCGTAAAGGATGAAACACTGCAGGGGCTGGTAGAAGCGGCCCATGAAATCAGCACGCACGGCGACGAGACGGTAGAAGCGCTCCATGATTACGTCCGTGACAATGCATACGCATATGGACTCTATCAATCCTATACCTTCTCCGTAGGACGCGATACCATCGGTCTCGTCAATCACCCGTGGGGACAGCTGGTAGGACCGGCGTGCGACTATACGAATTTTAAGTGAGGTCTATTCTATGGGTAAATATATTGCAAAAAGAATTCTGTGGCTGATTCCGGTTGTTGTGGGCGTGACCTTCCTGATCTTCACGATTATGTTCTTCATTCCCGGCGATCCGGTGGCCATCATGCTTGGGTCCAGTGCAACACAGGCGGAGATTGAACAGGCGAGGGAGATGCTGGGCTTAAACGGCTCGTATCTCCACCGGTTCTGGAATTACGCCAGCGGAGTATTTTTACGCTTTGACCTGGGAACGTCCTTTCAGTACGGAACCAGCGTGACAGCCGATATGCTGACGCGCTTTCCCAGAACATTTACGCTGGCCGTGGCCAGTATGCTGATTTCCGTCTGTGTGGGGGTGCCGCTTGGGGTTATCGCGGCAACCCACCAGAATACGGTTTCCGACCGTGCTTCCATGATCGTCGCTATGTTTGGCGTATCCATGCCATCCTTCTGGCTGGCGATTCTGCTGGTACTTTTATTTTCCATGAAGCTGGGGCTGCTCCCCTCTTATGGAATCGGAGGATTGAAATTCTATATCCTTCCGGCTATCGCCAACTCCTTCGGCGGAATCGCCGGATTCGCCAGACAGACGCGGTCCAGCGTGCTGGAGTGCATCCGGGCGGATTATGTAACGACGGCGAGGGCCAAGGGAGTAAGTGAGAAGAAGGTCCTTATGGGGCATATTCTTCCGAACTCCATGATTCCGATTATCACCTACGCAGGCACACAGTTCTCCGGACTTTTAGGAGGTGCTATTGTCATTGAAAACGTATTTACAATTCCCGGAATCGGCACCTATATGGTGCAGGCAATCAATTACCGCGATTACGGGGCGGTACAGGGATCCGTCATCTTCTCGGCGATCACCTTCAGTGTGGTCATGCTGATCGTGGATGTCATCTACGCCTATGTCGACCCCAGAATCAAAGCCCAGTATGAGAATAAGCAGAGGAGTACAAAGAATGGGAAAAATAAAGAGTGAATCCATGTTTTCGATCTTTTTGAGAAGAATGGTAAAGCGGAAAGAAGCCATGTTCGGCTTGTCCATTCTGATTATCCTGGCGGTCCTGGCTATCCTGGCCCCCTATATCTGCCGCTATAACTACGCGGAAATGAATCTGCAGAATGCCTTTGCCCCGCCTTCAAGGATCACTGGCTGGGAACGGATTCCATGGGCAGAGATATGCTTTCGAGAATTTTATACGGCGGACGCTTCTCCCTTTCTGTCGGTATTGTATCCGTGGCCATCTCGGGAACCGGCGGCCTGATTCTGGGCTCCATTGCCGGGTTCTTCGGAGGAAAGGTGGATAACTTAATTATGCGTTTCCTGGATATATTCCACTCCATTCCCCAGGTGCTCATGGCTATCTGCGTGTCCTCCGTTCTGGGAGCTGGGTTCTTTAAGACGGTTCTGGCAGTGGGAATCGCGGGAATCCCCAACTTTGCCCGGACGATCCGCGCCAATATCTTAGCCATCCGCGGACTGGAATACATAGAGGCGGCGGAGTCCATCAACTGCGGAAATGCGAGAATCATCTTCCGGCACGTCATCCCCAATGCTATCACGCCGTTCATCGTCCACTGCACCCTGGCGATCGCCGGCGGCCTGATCATCTCAGCGACCTTAAGCTATATCGGTCTTGGCGTTCAGCCGCCGCTTCCGGAATGGGGAGCCATGCTGTCCGATGCCAGATCCTACGTGCGGCAGTACCCGTATCTGATGATCTGTCCCGGCGTGTTTATTATGATTGTCGTCATGTCGTTTAACCTGATCGGGGACGCGGTCCGTGATGCACTTGATCCGAAGCTGAATAAGTAACTCATAACAAAGAGGTGTTTATATGAAAAATGAAAAGATCGAAACAGATTCCTTCCTGTCGGTAAAGGATCTGGTCGTGGAATATACGATGGAGGGAGAAGTCGTACATGCGGTGAGCAGCGTCTCCTTTCATTTGGAAAGGGGGAAGACGCTGGCGCTGGTCGGAGAGACGGGAGCCGGCAAGACTTCCATTGCAAAGGCAATCCTGCGCGTCCTTCCCGATCCGCCTGCCAGAGTGCCGTCCGGAAGCGTGTATTTAGACGGCGTGGATTTGCTGCAGTTGAAAGAGGACGAGATGCGGAAGGTCAGGGGAAATAAGATATCCATGATCTTTCAGGACCCGATGACAGCGCTTAACCCGGTCAAACGGGTGGGAGAGCAGATCGCCGAGGGAATCCGGCAGCATCAGAAGATAAGCCGGGCGGAAGCTTTAAACCGTGCTTGTGACATGCTGAACATGGTAGGTATCTCAGATGACCGCGTAAACGATTACCCGCACCAGTTTTCAGGCGGAATGAAGCAGCGGGTGGTCATAGCCATGGCGCTGGCCTGCAGTCCAGACCTGCTGCTGGCGGACGAGCCGACAACGGCTCTGGATGTGACGATTCAGGCCCAGGTTCTGGAGATGATCAAGGCGCTGAGAGACAAGATGAATACGGCCATGATCATGATCACCCACGACCTGGGAGTCGTCGCCGATGTGGCGGACGACGTAGCGGTGGTCTATGCGGGGGAGATCATTGAGTACGGATCGAAGGAAGCTGTTTACGACAATCCTTCCCATCCCTATACGCAGGGGCTATTTGGCGCGCTGCCGGATTTGAGCAAGGAGGTCCGCAGGCTGAATCCCATCGAGGGCCTGCCGCCGGATCCCGTCCATCTGCCCGAAGGCTGTTCGTTTAACCCAAGATGCCCCCATGCCACAGAAGAATGCAGTAAGCATGCGGTTCCCCTGAAAGAAATGGAACCTGGCCATTTGACGCGCTGTTTAATAGCGGGTGCAGTTCAGAAAAAGGAGGATTGACATGGAAGCATTGATCGAAGCACGAAATTTAAAAAAACATTTTGATTCTCCAAAAGGAAAAGTACACGCGGTGGACGATATATCCTTCAAAATTATGCCGGGCCGTACCATGGGGGTGGTCGGTGAGTCAGGCTGTGGTAAATCCACTCTGGGGCGGACGATGATCCATCTTCTGCAGAGCACGGAGGGCTCGATTTACTTCGAGGGAAAAGACGTGACAAAGGTGAAGGATAAGGCGCTGATGCAGCTCAGAGAGAAAATGCAGATCATTTTTCAGGATCCGTATGCTTCCTTAAACCCGCGTATGACAGTAAAAACCATTATCCAGGAACCATTGATTCTGTCGAAACGTTTCTCGGACAGAGGCTCCTTAGAGGCGGAGACCGTCCGGCTCATGGATCTGGTGGGAATCGAAGAGCGTCTTAGAAATGCATATCCCCATGAATTGGACGGCGGACGCCGCCAGCGTGTGGGAATCGGCCGGGCGCTGGCCCTAAATCCGAAGTTTGTGGTATGTGACGAGCCGGTATCCGCCCTGGATGTGTCCATCCAGGCGCAGATTCTGAATCTGCTCATGGATTTACAGGATGAATACCATCTAACCTACATGTTTATTACTCATGACTTGTCGGTCGTACGCCATATTTCCCATGATATCTGCGTCATGTATTTAGGCCAGCTGGTAGAGACGGCACCGTCGAAAGAGCTGTTTAAAAAGCAGCTGCACCCATATTCCAAGGCGCTGCTCTCCGCGATTCCGTCGGTGGATATCCATGCGAAGAGAGAGCGGATCATCTTAAAAGGGGAGATCACCTCCCCGGTTAATCCGAAACCAGGTTGCAGATTCGCTTCCCGATGCCCCTACGTGTGCGGCAAATGCCACGAGCCGCAGCATCTGGAGGAACTGCTGCCAAACCATTTCGTTTCCTGCTGCCGCGCCGGAGAAATCAATGGTCTTTAACGTTACTGGCAGAAGGGACGGTAACCTTTTCGGATCAGTATCAGCAGAACAATATCAGCAGAACAGGAGACTTGAAATGAGCGGTAGTATAGCACTGAAAACAGGCAAAACAGAAGAAAAGGTCCCTGATAAAATATGGAACGCCTCCTTTATCAGCGTATTTATCGCCAATATGCTGATGTTCATGGGGCAGCAGATGATGAATACCCTGGTGGCGAAGTACGCCAACCATCTGGGAGCCGCGCCCATTATCGTGGGTCTGGTGACCAGCGCGTTTGCTTACACGGCGCTGATATTCAAGATCTTTGCAGCGCCTGCCATTGATACGTTCAACAAACGGTATATTCTGGTATGCGCCATGCTGGTCATGGCGGCGTCCTATGCCGGATATAGCTTTTCCGGGTCCATCCCGGTGCTTCTGGCCAGCAGGCTGCTTCAGGGGGCCGGGCAGGCGTTTTCGGCCACGTGTTGTCTGGCGCTGGCTACGGACACGCTGCCTCCGGATCGTCTGGGAACCGGTATATCCTATTTTTCCCTGGCCCAGGTGATCTGCCAGTCCATAGGGCCCACCATCGGTTTGTCGCTGTCCAGAACGATCGGCTACCATTACACGTTTATGATCGGCGCGGTTACCATGTGCCTGGCGGCGGTGGCGGCCAGCCGGATCCGCAACAAGCATGTCAAAGCCGTGAAACGGTACAGTATTTCCCTGGACAGCATTATCGCCAAGGAGGCCATACTCCCCGCCGTGCTGATGTTTTTGCTCTGTATGGTTTATTACAACATCACAACCTTTCTCGTTATTTACGCGGAGGAAAGGGGATGCGGCATGAACATCGGGTATTTCTTCACTGTCTATGCCGTAACGCTCCTGGTGACCAGACCGGTGATCGGCAGATTCGGCGATAAACACGGTCTGGTAAAGATATTTATTCCCGCCATGTTCTTCTTTGCGCTGGCATTTTTACTGATCAGCTTTGCAACCAACATCTGGATGTTTTTGCTGGCGGCCTTTGTCTCGGCGTTCGGATACGGCGCCTGCCAGCCGTCGGTACAGACGCTGTGCATGAAATGTGTACCAAAGGAAAAGCGGGGAGCCGGCAGTTCCACCAACTACATCGGCCAGGACCTCGGAAACCTGGTGGGACCGCTGATTGCAGGATCTCTTGCAGGCCGTTTCGGCTATGCGGCCATGTGGAGAATCATGATCATCCCGGTAGCATTGGCACTGCTTATCGTGCTCGTGTTCCGAAACAGTATTCATTCAGCCGGTCAGGCGAAAGAGGAGGCAGTTTGATGAATCGAAAAGATTACTGGTCTCCGGAGACGAATCCGGAGACAGGGGAGAAGTTTGCCAGAGTGCTGGAATATTTCCATACAGCCCATAATGGCAGCGCGGATATCGACAGTATGATTAACAGTCCGTACGGGGAAGAATGTGCCAGACGGATGCAGCTCCGTTTTAAATACGAACACGACGCCATGGGCGAGGCCGCAATGGAGTATTACAGGGCCTGCGGCCTGAAGAAAGAGATGTACGACGGTGATGATTACTACGCCCGCTGGGTGATCCTGACACCTCTGGAAATGGAGACAGAGGAAGGCAGAAAGAAGAAATATCCGATTGTCTTCTATAACCACGGCGGCGGCAATTCCATTGAGTGTGAGGAATTTTCCCTTGGCTTTGCCGAGCTGGCGGGAAGAGATAAATTCATGGTGGCCTATTTGCAGAATACCAACTGGGAGAATTTTGAACGCGTGCTGGATTTCATCGGCGGGAAATACCCCCTGGACCGGGAGCGTGTCTATCTCTGCGGCTATTCCCAGGGCGGTTACCAGGTTACCTCCACCTATTTTCGGATTCCTCAGAAGCTGACGGCAGTGGGACCATGCGGCAATGATATCTACAGGGAATATGATAATTTCAACGTCCCCTACACACCGGAGGAAATACAGAACTTAAAGGACGCCCTGGTACCCCTCATGCAGGTGGTAGGCGTGTGCGAGGCCTCCAGCTTCGTTCCGGTCAATGACTGGAGGCCGAGAAAGGACTGGGGAAGAGAATGCAGCGGGGAAACGTATCTGGATGACCGCCGCGACGACTCCAAGGACCCGACCCGGATTCACGGCGGCCGCCGCAGATTCAGCGACATGCCGGTTCCGCCTGAGGGCGAGGACAAGCACGAATGGATGATACGCCGGCTGAACATGCGCATGGATACCCTGAACTGCGAACCAAGAGACGCCGGGACGTGCCTCTCTTATCTAAATACGCCGGAGGATGAACTCCACCACGTCCTGGGATTCTACGGAGATGAAGAGGAGATCACCTGGCACTACGGCTATAAATACTACACACTGAATATCTGGAACCGGGATAACTTAAACGCGTTCCGTTATGTTGCGGTGGAAAACAATCCCCACTGGCCGCCTGTTCTCATGGCGGAGCTGCTGTGGGACTTCTTCAGACAGTTCCGGAGAGACAGTGGGACGGGGAGGATTGTGGAGGAGGAGTATTGCTGCTCCTGAAGTGAACTGTACGGTGCTGCAGCTTGTTAATAAGTAGAAAAAGGAACGGAGGTTGTGCAACTGCCGTTCCTTTTAGATATTGTTCTAGTATCTGCTCTCGTCTGAAAATCTGTAATATCTCTGGCATTTCCCAAATGAACAAGCCGAAATAATATTAGAAATGAAACATTTCATATCTGTAAGCGAAAAATGTCAAAAAAACAGGTAATACTGCACAAAATAAGGTCGATATAATGACCTTAATATAGAAAAAATAATGCAGTATTGACTGCAAAATCAGAGTGAGTTACACTTATTTCATAAATAAATGAAACGTTTTAAAAATACATTGTATTGGATAGTTTGTCAGTCCAGAGGTGGAGTTTATGTCTACGATAAAGGATGTAGCAAGAGAAGCTGGTGTATCGTTAGGAACGGTCTCCAACGTTTTAAACGGCAAGCCCAATGTGAAAAAAGAAAACAAGGAGAAAGTTCAAAAAGCAATTCGGAAAGTAGGGTTTCAGTATAATATGGCTGCGAGCTTCCTTCGAACGAAGACGTCGAAAAATATTGGACTGATTATTCCCAGTATAACGAATCCATACTATCCGGAGCTGGCGCGGGGAGTGTCGGATTCGGCACGGATCGCATCTTTAACAGTTTTTTTGTGCAACGATGACAGAGATGTCAGCAAGGAACATCGGTATGTGGACGAACTTTTGAGCAAAGGGGTTGACGGTATTATTCTGGTGAAGCCTCAGATGAACCTGACGGAGCTGCAGGAATTAAACAGACACACAGCCCTGGTTCTGGTCGATGTAGGAGAAGACATAGGCACAGAGTTTCATGTGATTAATGTCTGCGACGAACAGGGGATTATTCAGGGAATGACTTTGCTTCGACAGTATGGACATAAAAAAATTGCATTTGTCAGCGGACTTCTGGAATCCTATTCCAGCAAATGCAGGGTGCAGACTTATCGAAGATGTCTTGCGGATTATGGGTTTGATTATCGGCCTGAATATGTGATCAGCGGGAACTATGACTGGCAGAGCGGATATACAGCGGCCAGGCAGCTGATGCAGTTGGATGATCCGCCCACCGCAATTTTTACTTCCAATGATTTGATGGCCTTGGGAGCAATCAAGTCTACTCTGGAAAAAGGGATTCGTATACCGGAGGAACTCTCAATTCTTGGGTTTGATGATATAGACATGAGTAATTTGTGCACACCGGCACTCACCACAATTCATCAGCCCAAGTATGAAATTGGAATCGAAAGCATGAATATGCTGCTTGCCTGTATGAATGGAGAAACACCGAAAAATGGAATGAAAACAATTTTGGAGACGAGACTGGTTTTCAGGGATAGTGTGGGATATGCATAAAAGATTTTATTTAACTTTAAAATGAAACGTTTCATTTTAAGAAGGAGGGTGTCATGCAAAAAGAATTAATTTACATTGGTAGTGATCATGGCGGTTATCTTCTAAAGCAGGCGATTAAAGACTGCCTTGATCATAAAGGGATTCCATATAAGGATGTGGGATCAAATTCCGCGGAGATCGTGAGATATCCCACATATGCAGAAGCGGTGGCTGTGGCGGTATCGGAACACCGTGCATCAAAAGGAATACTGATCTGCTCTACTGGAATTGGCATGAGTATTGTGGCAAACCGTTTTAAAGGGGTTCGGGCTTCACTTTGTACTGACAGTTATATGGGGAGAATAACCAGGGCACATAATGATTCCAATATACTGTGCTTAGGAGGAAAAATAACCGGAGAATTGGAAGCACTGGATATTCTGGAGAACTGGCTGAGTACAGAATTTGAAGGGGGACGTCACTCGATTTCTCTGGGTATGATTGAAGCGCTTGATAACGACAGAATTTAAGAAGAAATGGAGGAAGCGAAAAGAAGAAATGGAGGAAGCGGTGTGAAGATTGCAGTAACCGTTGGCAGTGATCAGGCAGGAGATTCTGCGTTTGTAGTTTGGCGTGGATTTGAAAAGTCGATACGAAAGGCCGCAGAATTTGGTTATGATGGGGTAGAGTTGGCAATGCGGTCCGCGATGGATGTGGCCGCCGGTGATTTAAAAAGATGGTTGGCTGAAAGCAGGATGGAGGTAAGCTGTATTACCACCGGTCGGATGTTTGCAGAAGATCATCTGTATTTTACACATTCCGACCCGGATATCAGGAAAAAGGCTGTTTCTGCTTATCAGCAGCTTATCGATATGGCATCTGATTACTGTGAGTTAATCAACATCGGACGGGTCAGAGGGGGGGTGGGGGAAGGACAATCAGAAGAGGAGGCAGAAAAACTCTTTTCAGATGCTTTTCAGCAGTTATGCAGCTATGCTGAAAGAAAGAAAGAAAATTCAGGTTCTGATAGAACCGGTGAATCGGTACGAGATGAATTTTATTAATAACCTGGATCAGGGGGCGGCGTTTTTGTCTCGTTCTGGCTACTCAAATGGGGGGCTCCATGCGGATGTCTTCCATATGAATATTGAAGATGACCGGATTGGTGAAAGTTTTATAAGAAACAGAAAATGGCTGAAGTATGTACATATAGCCGATTCAAACAGGCTTGCTCCCGGTTTTGGTCATCTGGATTTTGAAGAGATATTCGGAGCACTGAAAGCGGCGGATTACAATGGGTGGATATCGATGGAAATACTGCCGGGAAATGATCCGGACATGGCGGTTAAGAAGGCGATAGAATACGTTTTGCCATGGTGTGTTCCAGTAAATTGAGAGAAAGGGGGATATAAAAACAATGGAGAGGGTCCGTAGTGTAGCGGATTTGGACCAACTGTGCAGGCATTTCCGCAGGGAGTTAATTGAACTTCTGCACAGCAAAGGAACTGGGCATCCGGGGGGATCCCTATCCTGTGTGGAACTGTTGACAGCCCTGTACTATAAGATCATGAGAGTGGATCCAAAGAATCCCGAACGAGAAGGGAGAGACCGTCTAATACTTTCCGAAGGACATGCGGCACCGATTCTGTACTGTGTTCTGGCAGAAAAAGGGTTCTTTCCTGCTGCGGAGCTGACCACATTTCGTCAAACCGGAAGCCGTCTGCAGGGGCACCCGTGCCGTCATAAGACTCCAGGTATTGAATGCTCTTCCGGACCGTTAGGGCTGGGACTGGGAGCAGGTCTTGGGATGGCACTGGCAGAAAAATTGAAGAAGAGTGATGCCAGAATTTATGTAGTCATGGGGGATGGGGAAATACAGGAAGGTGCTGTCTGGGAATCAGCAGCGGCGGCAGCCAAGTACAGACTTGATAATCTAACCGCTATTCTCGATTTTAATGGTGTTCAGCTGGATGGCACATTGGAAGAAATTATGCCGCCTGGAGATTTAACGAAACGGTGGGAGGCGGCCGGATGGAATGTGGTAAACTGTGATGGTCATCAGATTTCTCAAATTATTGAGGCCATTCGGATTGCAGGAGAGTGCAAAGAGAAGCCAACAATTGTCATTGCAAAAACCATAAAAGGAAAAGGGATATCCTTCATGGAAGGCAGGCACCAGTGGCATGGAAAAGCAATCAATGATGAAGAATTCGAACGGGCGATGCAGGAACTGGGGATAGAGAGGGGGGAGTGGAATGGGGGATTCCATTCGTGATGCTTATGGAAATGCACTGGCAGAACTGGGAAGAACAAATGAAAGAGTAGTTGCTCTGGAAGCTGATGTGGGAGGCTCTACAAAATCCTCTGTTTTTGGAGGCGAATTCCCGGAACGATATTTTAATATGGGGATTTGTGAACTGGGGATGGTTAATGCTGCTGCAGGACTGGCGATAGAAGGATTTGTTCCATTTGTGAATACGTTTGCGGTTTTTATGACCTCCAGAGCACTGGATCCGATTCAGAGTATGTTGGCGTATGACAGCTTGAATGTCAAACTGGCTGGAGCATACTGTGGCTTATCTGATTCTTTTGATGGAGCCAGTCACCAGGCAATTACGGATCTTGCTGTTATGAGAGCGATACCAGGCATGACGGTGGTATCTGTCTGCGATGCGGCAGAGACGAAGGCAGCAGTTCAAATACTGGCGGAATATCAGGGGCCTGTCTATTTAAGACTCAGCAGGGCCGAGGCGCCTGTAATCTATAAAGATGGCTGCAATTTTCAGCTTGGTAAAGGGATTGTATGCCAGGAGGGCTGTGATGTGACTTTGATCGGAACCGGAACCGTTGTATCACGCTGCTTAGAGGCGGCAGAAAGACTGAAGGAACAGGGAATCAGTGCTGCTGTGATCGATCTGCATACAATAAAACCGATTGATGAAGCATTAATTCTTAAGTATGCAGAAAAGACGAAAGCCATTGTTACAGTAGAAGAACATTCTGTTTTTGGGGGGCTGGGCAGTGCAGTGGCAGAAGTCATAGTAAGAAAATATCCCGTTCCCATGGATTTTATCGGAATTGAGACATTTGCCGAATCGGGAGCCTATGAGGAATTACTGGATAAGTTTGGATTAGGAATAGCTAAGATAACAGGAGTGTGTAAACAGATAATTCACAGAAAGTGAGAAGGAAAGAGGTTTCGTTATGAGAAAAAGCGGAAAAATGAAAATCGTGGCAGTTGCATTATCACTATGCTGTACGGCCGTTTTGGGAGCATGTGGTTCGGGAAGCAGTCAGACAAAGGCGAGCGGGGAGACGACTTCTGGCAGTCAGGTTGTGACAGAGTCAGAAAATAAGACAGTAGGAGCCAAAAAGCAGGAAGAAGGGCTTACCGGAGAACTGAATATTTTTGTGCATGTTGGATCAATGGATATAAATCCTGTCGTAGAAAAGATGAAGGAAGAAAATCCAAATTTGAAGATTAATGTAGAACTGGGTTCGGCAACCCAATACGAGACTGTACTTAAAACAAAACTTTCAGCCGGAGAAGCGCCGGATATTATGACGGTCTGGCCGGGAAGCCGTACGTCTGACTATGCACAAAAAGGTTATTTGGAAAAATTGACGGATGAGCCATGGGTTTCCAGAATACCAGGAACCATTAATTCTGAATTCTCTTATGAAAACGACCTGTACGCCATGTGTTTTAACGTAGGCGGAGAAGGACTTCTTTATAACCAGGACCTGTTTGATCAGTTGGGGTTATCCGTGCCGCAGAATTTTGATGAGCTGCTTGCAGTCTGCGAGACATTCCAGAAAAATGGAGTGCAGCCATTCGCATCAGGTTTCAAAGATGACTGGGTAATTATGAGATATACGAATTCAGCTTTTGCAACACTGGGATATGGCAGAGAACCAGATTTTGATAAAAAGCTTGCTTCTGGAGAACTGGACTTCTCTTATCCGGGCTGGGTTGACCTGTTTGATAAATATGGTACTCTACTGGACAAAAAATATTTTGGAGATGCAATTCTGTCGACAGACAGTTCCCAGGCAATTGCCGATTTTGCAACGGGAAAAACGGCAATGATGATTCACACATCTTCCACAATATCGGAAATCAGAAAGGTTGCTCCGGACATGAATCTGGGGTTGACAGCTACACCCGTTAATAATGCAGGTGAAGAACTGTATGCCAACTGGAAGAGTGGTCTTGGATTTGCAGTGAGCAGCAAATCGAAAAACAAGGAGGCGGCGAGGCGATTCATGGAAATATGGTCTGATCCGGAAGTCAATGAGGCTTTGTATCGCGACAATGCGCAGCCTACAATTTTGACGGATGTGCCTGCAACTGGAACGGATCCTGCTTTACAGGATTTCTACAGTAAATTTGTGAGTACGGAAAAATTTGCGCTGGGCGCTCATGACCGGTGGCCGGCGGGAATGTCTAACAACTGGAAAAAGAAACTTCAGGAATTTGTAGGCCGTCAGATTGACACAAAACAGATGATTGACTGGCTTAATGAAGAGTATCAGAGCATGAAATAAATCTGAAGAGAAGGAGTATGAATATCTATGGTCAGGCGAAAAAGAATTTTTTATCAATCACTGCTGTTTATGTTGCCTGCCATCCTGCTTGTTGTTTGCGTGGACATTATTCCTATTTTTCAAAATTTTTACTATTCGCTGTTTTCATGGGACATTCTGGAGCCGTCCATGAAGTTTGTCGGGTTTGATAACTTCATAAACTTTTTTAAAATGGACGGCGCCAGAGGCGCCCTGAAAAATACGCTCATTTATGCGGTGCTGGCTGCAGTGTTCAAGAACGTTGTGGGTCTTGCTCTTGCCCTCGCTTTAAATTCCGGATTGAAGACTCAGAAGCTGTTAAGAACCTGTATTTTAAGCACGACGATGATTAGTCTTGTAATCAGCGGATATACATGGACATATCTGTACCACCCGGAATATGGCGTAGGATATTTAATTGAAAAATATACAGGAATCTCCTTTTTAAATCAGGATTGGCTTGGAAATCCAAATCTGGCTCTTTATGCGGTACTTGTCGTATCAATCTGGCAGATAGCAGGAAAATATATGGTTATCTATTTAGCCGGTCTGCAGACGGTACCAAAGGATTTATATGAAGCCGGAGATATTGACGGTGCATCAGGCTTCAGCAAATTTAAATATATAACAGCGCCTCTGATTATCCCGTCTTTTACTGTCGGCATCTTAAATGCGATAATTCAGGGACTCAAAGTATTCGATGAAATCTATTCCATGACGAGGGGAGGTCCCGGTTTTGCTTCAGAGACACTTACCACACTGATGTATTCACAGACTTTCTTCTATAGTGGAAAAGCCGGTTTTGGATCCGCGATCTCAGTTATTTTATTTGGAATTGTATTGGTTGTCTCTTTGCTCATCTCTTCTTATTTAAGAAAGAAGGAAGACGCGGTATATCAGTAGGACGGAGAGGAGTATTATGCAAAAGCTTAGGCTGCGAAAAATTTTATTAGAACTGGTTATGATTCTTTTTACCGTTATTTATATGTTTCCGGTGATGAATCTGGTGTTCTCGTCGCTAAAGTCGACCGGTGATCTGATGCGCAATCCGGTTGGACTACCCTCTGTACTGGAATTTGGAAATTACGTGGTAGCATGGACAAAAATGGATTATCCCAGAGCATTTTTTAATACGGTGGTAATATGCGGCGGATCGATTTTGTTTATTGTCATAATTGGCTCTATGGCAGCATATCCCATAGCCAGATACCGCACTCACTTTAATCAGGCAATGTATCTTTTTTTTCTGGCTACGATTATGATTCCGGGACAGGCAATTATGATTCCGCTGGTACGGCTGTTCTATAAAACCGGACTAGTAAATACTCACATCAGCCTGATTGTATATTATACGGCTGCAGCAGTCCCGTTTGCTGTGTTTCTGTTTACTGGTTTTATAAAAACAATTCCTGCAGAACTGGAAGAAGCAGCCGCTATAGACGGAATCGGAGCATTTCGAACATTTTGGAAAGTTATTTTTCCCTTGATGAAATCTTCTGTTACGACTGTCATTATTTTAAACATTATGTGGATATGGAATGATTTTATGATGCCGATGGTGCTGCTGCAGAGTGAAAAAATGAGGACCTTGACTCCATCTATCTTTAATTTCTTTGAAGAATTTGTCACACAGTGGAATTATGCGTTTGCAGCCTCGGTGCTGGTTATGGTACCGGGAATACTGGCGTTTCTCCTGCTTCAGAAGCATTTTATTGAAGGAATGGTTGCAGGAGGTGTAAAATCGTGACAGGCTGTGTATGTTTAAGACTTTGTCCTCAAAGGACAGGAAAGGATATTGATTATTATGAATTATCGTATTATACCGCAGATCCCTCCCAGAGGAGAGATCGTGAGAATCCTGATTGACTCAGATGTAGCAAACGAAATTGATGATCTCTACGCTCTGGCAATTGTTTTCGGCCATCCGGAGCGATTTAAAATTGAGGGTATTGTTGCAGCTCATTTTTCCGGAAATGGCCCTTCCGATTCCAAGGAACAATCTTTTAAACTGTTGAAAGAGCTGCTTGAAAAGGCCGGTATGGAAAATAAATTTCCAATAGCCGAAGGTTCTCACCCAATGCAGTATCGTAATACACCGGTTGATAGTGAAGGCGTTAATCTGATTATCCGGAAGGCCATGGAATCAACACCGCAGGATCCGTTATGGGTTGTTGGGATCGGAGCTGCCACAGATCTGGCCTGTGCACTGTTAAAGGCACCGGAAATTATATCCAGAGTTCGTTATGTGTTTCATGCAAGAAGCGAACATACATGGCCGGAGCGAAATGAACAGTTTAATGTATATGGAGATATCATAGCAACACAGACTCTGCTTGAATCAGAAGTCCCTCTTATCTGGTTTGATACGGGAACCTTTATTTGTGCCTCTTATGAGGAGACAAAAGAAAAACTTGCACCGTTGGGAGAATTGGGTAAATTTTTGCATGAGTTCAGGGACAGGAAGAAATGGTTTGGCCAAAGCGACAAAGGATTCTTTGATATGGGAGATTTCTCTTTCCTTTACCAGCCCGCCTGGGCGATGTATGAGATTACAGACGTGCCGGAGATGACTAGATTTATGTATTTTCAGCATACTCACAAACATGGACAGATGGTGAGGGTATATGACATTGATGTAAAGAAAACATGGGATTTGTTTTACGAAGGTATGGAATATTTAACAGGAGGCAGTGTATGAAAGATCCAATACAAAAGTATTTTGACGTTGGAACAATAGCGTGGATGTCATATCCGCCCCAGTCATATCCGCTTTTAGAAGCAGTGAAAAAGATTGCATGTGACGAATATTTGAGCGCCATTGAAATTACACACATAGAAGATGCAAAAGTGCGCGGGCAAGTACGTGATATGCTTGCACAATCCCATATGAAAGTCTGCTACGGAGCGCAGCCAGGACTTCTGGGAGCAGGGAAAAATCCTAATGACATAGATGAGGAGAAGCGCCTGGAGGCTCAGAAAATTCTAATGGATGCTGTCGATGAGGCACAGTATATGGGGGCTGGGGGTATTGCTTTTCTGGCTGGAAAGTGGGAGGAAGAGACGAAAGGGGAGGCTTTTGGGCAGCTTATAAAAACCTGTGAGAATGTCTGTCTTTATGCTGCGGAAAAAAAGATGACAGTGGAATTGGAAGTGTTCGATTACAACATGGATAAGGCAGCTCTGATTGGACCGGCACCTCTTGCGGCAGAATTTGCTGCTGAAATGAGGAAACGCTGCAGCAATTTTGGCTTGTTGGTAGATTTGTCCCATTTTCCGACTACATATGAGACCTCAGAGTTTGTGATTCGTACTTTGCGCCCGTATATTACGCATTTCCATATTGGGAACGCGGTTGTGAAGGAATCATTGTAAGCCTATGGAGACCAGCATCCACGATTTGGCTTTCCAGGCAGTGCCAATGACACGCCGGAACTTCTGGATTTCTTCCGGATTTTGAAAAGTGAGGGATTTTTCAACTCCAGGAAGCCGTATGTTCTGTCATTGGAAGTAAAACCATGGAATAACGAGGACGGAGAGATTATTCTGGCGAACACGAAACGAGTGATTAACCGTGCGTGGGCATTGTTGGAGGAATAATACTTATGAAAATTGTAGTATTGGATGGTTATACAGAAAATCCCGGTGATTTATCCTGGGAAGACTTAGCTGCATATGGTGAACTGACAATATATGACAGAACACCGGTTTCGGAAATTGAGGAGCGGATAAAGGACGCGGAAGCAGTATTTACAAATAAGACACCAATATCACGCAAAACGATTCAGTCCTGTTCGTCTCTTAGGTATATTGGTGTACTTGCGACAGGATATGATGTTGTTGATACAGCGGCTGCATGGGAAGCAGGAGTCACAGTTACAAATGTTCCAGCCTACGGAACCGATGCAGTTGCTCAATATACCATAGCGCTTCTGCTGGAATTATGCCATCATGTAGGAGATCACTCTGACTGTGTAAAATCAGGCGCATGGGCACGAAGTGAGGACTGGTGTTTCTGGAATTATCCCCTCATCGAGCTGGCGGGCAAAACTATGGGCATTATAGGATTTGGCCGGATTGGACAGAAAACGGCCAGAATAGCAGAAGCGCTCGGTATGGAAGTGAAAGTATTTGATGCAGTCCATAGAAAAGAACTGGAGACAGAACATTGCCGTTATGCGGAGTTTGAAGAAATGCTGGCGAAAGCAGATGTAATTTGTCTGCACTGCCCTTTGAACTCCGGCACCAGAGGAATCATTAATCGCGATACGATTTCCAGGATGAAGGACGGTGTCATGATTATCAATGATTCCAGAGGTCCTTTGATTGTGGAACAGGATTTAAAAGACGCTCTTTTAAGCGGTAAAGTGGCAGGAGCAGCGGTAGATGTGGTGTCTGAGGAACCGGTCAGAGAGGATAACCCTTTGATGACAGCACCAAACACTATTATCACGCCGCATATTGCGTGGGCTTCCAGAGATTCGAGAAAAAGGCTGATGGATATTGCGGTAGATAATTTAAAGCATTTCCTGGAGGGGGCGCCTCAAAATGTGGTAGCAGCGGCATTAAATGGGGCTGGCAGTAAAAAGTAAAATAAAACAGAGCCGCCATTAGTACAGAAGATAATTGAATAAAATGCAGCCTTGGAGATTTGCAGTGTCAATCTCTGGAGCTGCATTTTTATTATTTCAATATATCTTATCAGCCGGGCAGAAAAATCTTTTGATAGTAAAATTATTACAAATATGGTAAAATAGAGCAACCATAGAATGTCCCGGATCCCTATAACAGACCAGGACAAAGAAGGACAGCATGGCAGAAAGGCAGGAAACCGGACTGTGAAGGAAAATAAATACGATGATGAGTTATTTTTTAAGAAGTACAGCGAGATGGACCGCTCGAAGCAGGGCTTAAAAGGGGCCGGTGAGTGGTCTGAGTTACAGAAAGTTCTCCCTGAATTTAACGGCAAACGGGTCCTGGATCTGGGCTGTGGTTATGGCTGGCACTGTCTGTATGCCGCTCAGAATGGAGCACAATACGTCCTGGGAACAGACATTTCCGAGAAGATGCTGGCCGCCGCGAAGCAGAAAAACAGCCATGAGGCGATTGAATACCGCTGCAGTGCCATGGAGGATCTGGATTTTCCGGCCGGATCCTTTGACGTCGTGATCAGCTCATTGGCGTTTCATTACGTCAGAGACTTCAAGCAGCTTGTCCGAAAGATAAACGGCTGGCTGGCTCCGGAGGGAGCATTTGTATTTTCCGTGGAGCATCCGGTGTTCACTTCGCGCGGGGATCAGGATTGGTGCTATGATGAAGAGGGCAGGATTCTTCATTTCCCAGTGGACCGCTACTATTATGAAGGTGAGCGGGAGGCAGTATTCCTTGGCGAGCACGTGACCAAATACCACCGGACACTGACCACATATTTGAATACACTGCTTTTCAACGGATTTGCGTTTAAGAATATTATCGAACCGCAGCCGCCGGAAGAGATGATGGACATTCCGGGGATGGAGGACGAGATGAGGCGGCCAATGATGCTGATTATAGCAGTGCAGAAAAAGTAAAACAGCCTGTATAGTACAATGTATTAAAGAACGCGGGAAGAATTCCACAGAAAACATCATATAGAAAACATCATAGAGAACACCACACAGTATAGACATAAAGAAATCATATAAGGAAACCGTACACAGGAAGAAGGGGAAACAATGGCTTCAGAGGATGAACTTTTTGCCGAGTTTGGCGCAGATGCCGGTATGTTTTACGGCGCTCTGGTCAGAAGCACGGATAATTATATTTATATTATTAACATGAAGACTGATGTCGCACTGGTATCCCCGAATATGCAGAAAGATTTCGAGCTGGAAGGAAGACTTGTTCCGGGACTCGTTTCTGTTTGGGGGGATCTGATCAACCCCAAAGACTTCAAACGGTATTCCAGATCGATCGAGGTGATGCTGAATGGTGAGACCGATGTGCACGACGTGGAATACCAGGTGCTTAACCGAAAGGGAGAGTACGTCTGGGTATGCTGCCGCGGTGTGCTGAAGAGAAATGATGAGGGCGAGCCTGTTATTTTTGCCGGAGTGGTCACAGATCTCGGCAGCAAAGGCAAGATTGACTATACGACAGGGCTGTTTACCAACCGGGAGTGTGAGAAGGAAGTCGGCCGGATATTTGAAAATGAGGAAAACGCAGAAGGCGGTATCCTTCTTTTGGGACTGGACGATTTCGTGAGAATTAATGATTTAAACAGCCACATCTTTGGTGATGCTGTACTGCGCCAGTTTGCACAGAGCGTTCAGCAGCTTCTGCCCTCTGAGGCGGCCATGTACCGGTTTGACGGCGATGAGTTTGCCATCGTTTATCCCGGCGCGGGGGAAGAGGAACTGCGGGCGTTGTATCAGAAGATACATGCATACTGCAACAGGCCCCATAAGATCGATGACAGTTCGTATTTTCTTACGGTGTCTGTCGGCGTAGCTATAATGGGAAAAGATGGCAGTGGCTATCAGGAACTTCTGACCTGCGCGTTAAGCGCTCTCGAGGTGTCCAAACAGAATGGAAAAAATACGGTCACATTTTTTTCTCAGGATATGATGCGCATCAGAAGACGCGCGCTGGAGCTTTCCAGCCGTCTTCAGCTCAGTGTGATGAACGGGATGGAAGCATTTCACCTCGTCTATCAGCCGTTTGTGCATTCGGAGACGCTGCGGGTCTCTGGCGCCGAGGCGTTGCTTCGATGGTCCTGCGAGTCTTACGGAGTAGTTTCGCCGGTTGAATTCATACCGCTTCTGGAAGCCTGCGGCCTGATTGTGCCGGTCGGAAAATGGGTTCTGGAGGAGGCGGTGCGAACCTGCAAAAAGTGGCTCCGCTATCAGCCTGATTTTATTATGAATGTAAATATTTCCTATCTGCAGATGCTCGACGAGTCATTTATCGATTTCGTGAGACAGATTCTGAATCAATATGATCTTCCGCCCGCCCACATCGTGCTGGAACTGACGGAGAGCTGTTTCGTCACGGATATGGAGGCGCTAAAAGAAGCCTTTAAGCTTCTGCGGAATTTGAATATACAGATTGCCATGGACGATTTCGGAACCGGATACTCTTCTCTGGGTATGCTGTCCCAGTCGCCGGCTGATATCGTGAAGATAGACCGCCTGTTTATCACCGCCATCGGGGATGAAGAGAATGAATTTAACCGGTCATTTATCGGTTCGGTCATCCAGCTCTGTCACAGAGTGGGGATTTCCGTATGCGTGGAAGGCGTAGAACGAAAGAATGAACTGGACACGGTCTGTTCCCTGGAGGCCGACTGCATTCAGGGATATTACATATCAAAACCGCTGCTTCTGGAGGACTTTGAAAAGAAATTCTGGGATGTGTGATTTATTTAACGAACGGTAAGAAAGAGGGGGCCGCTGGCAGGTCTCTTCTTTTTTTATCGGATCAATAAAAATTTATTTTACAAAAATAATGGTAAATTTGGTAAAAACTTTAGAAAATTATAAGAATTTATTGTTGTAAAAGATTATGAGATGCCATTATAATGGGGGAGAATGGAGCGAGATATTAATCAGGAGGAAAGAGACGTATGAAAGACGAATTCAACCACGTGGAAATAGACGGTAAAGAGGCGGACGATATCCAGGTAAAGATGGATGATGTCGTGGCCGATGCTGAGGCCTTTGCAGCGGAAGAGAAAACCGTTCAGCCGGAGCGCAGCCGGAGGGGCGGGGCGAAGCCTGTACCGGTGATGGAAGATCCGATGAGCGACGAGGATTTTAACGAAGAACTGAAAGAGCTCATGGAAGAAGACACTTCCGGCAAGAAGAAAAAAAAGAAGAAGAAAAACGGAGAAAGAGGACGCCGTAAAAAATGGAGCGGCAAGAAAAAAGTCCTCGCTGGTGTCGCCATCGCGGTGGTGGTTATTTTCGGAGCCTCCAAGGTGATGGGCGGAGGCAAGGCGCCCCAGATGATGGCATCCACATTCCCTCTGACCAGGGGCGAAGTGGTGGAGATGCTTTCCGTCAGCGGTCCCGTCGAGGGAACGGACAGTGTGGAGGTGGTATCCAATTTACACGCAGAGATTCTGGAGATCCCGGTAAAAGAGGGAGACCGTGTGGAAAAGGACCAGCTGCTGGCCACTCTGGATGAGAAGGATGCGAAAAAAGAGGTTGATATCGCTCAGAATGCCTATGACCTTGCAGTTACTACATATAATGAGAAACAGATCGAGGCTGAGAACGGCTATGCCAAGGCAAAGCAGGATTACGATGCCGCCAAGGCCAATTACGACAGAACAAATGTACTGTTCCAGTCGGGAAGTGCCTCCCAGCTGGAGCTGGAGACCGCTTCCGACGCACTGAACAATGCACAGCGCGATTTAAAGACATTTACATTAAAAGATGGCAGACCAGTGGCCAATGAATCGTATTCCCTTCAGATTGAGAACGCGGCTTTCGAACTGGACCAGAAGAAGGAACTGCTGGAAAATACGCGTGTGACCAGCCCGATCGCCGGTACGGTGGTACGGGTCAACTGTAAGGTAGGCCGTTTTGCGGATAAGACAGATGACGACAAGCCGATGTTCATTATCGAGAATCTGGACGTACTGGAGATGAAGATCAATGTCAGTGAGTATTCCATCGGTAAAGTCCAGATTGGCCAGCCGGTAGAGATCAGCGCGGATATCTTAAACGGCGAGGTTGTGAAGGGCGAGGTGACAGCCATTTCCCCGACCGGTGAGGAAAAAGGAAACGGTTCCACGGAGCGCGTGATCCCGACGACGGTCCGCATTATTGACCAGAATACACGGTTGATTGCAGGCATTACTGCGAAGGCAAAGATCGAACTGCAGAAGGCGGAGGATGCGTGGGTCGTTCCGGTTTCCGCTCTGCTTCAGCAGCCGGATGGCAGCACCGCAATCGTAACGATAGAAGATAACATCGCCCATATGATCCCTGTGACCACTGGAGTTGAGAGTGATATTCAGGTGGAAGTGATCCCGGCGGAAGAAGGAAAACTGACCGAGGGAATGCAGATCGTTGAGACACCGGCGGCAAATCTTACAGACGGCATGACCGTTGTAGCTGTTCCGGCCGCACAGTAAAGGAGGAAGCAATATGTGGAAAAGGGAAAAAAGGCTTCCTTCCTACATGACCGAGAATGTATCGGATGACCTGATCCGGCTGGTGGATATGGTGAAGATATACGATACTGGATCCATCAAGGTTCTGGGCCTGAAACGAATCAATCTGACCATTAAGCGGGGAGAATTTGTGGCGATCATGGGACAGTCCGGATCCGGAAAATCCACCCTGATGAACATTCTGGGGTGCCTGGACCGTCCGACTATGGGCCATTACTATCTGGATGGAATCGATACGGCCGACATGAGTCCCGACGCGCTGTCTGCGATCAGGAACAGAAAGATCGGCTTTGTATTTCAGTCCTTCAACCTGATTTCGAGAACATCGGCACTGAAGAACGTAGAACTGCCCATGACGTATGCCCATAAATCCAAGAAAATGCGGGAACAGCGCGCGCTGGAGCTTCTGGAGCGCGTGGGCCTGGGAGAGCGGTATGAACACATGCCGAACGAACTCTCCGGCGGACAGCGGCAGAGAGTCGCCATCGCCAGGGCGCTGGCTAATGAACCACCGCTGATTCTGGCAGATGAGCCAACCGGTAACTTAGACACCGCGTCTTCCGTGGAGATCATGGAACTGTTTTCCAGGCTGCACAAGGAAGGCGCCACGGTCGTTGTGGTTACCCATGAGGAAGACATCGCCGCATTCACGGAGCGGATTATCCGGTTCCGGGATGGCCAGGTGGTGAGTGATAAGAGAAATATTCCGAAGGAGCTTACGGAAGAGGAAGCAGTGAAAATGCAGAAAGAAGGGACGCCATGCTGCTAGAAAATATGACCATGGCGCTCCACGCCATCCGGTCTAACAAGATGCGCTCTTTCCTTACCATGCTGGGAATCATCATCGGTATCGCGTCGGTGATCGCCATCGTTTCTGTCGGTGACAGCATGCGGTCCCTCTACGCGGATGCCTATAAAAACATAGGTGTGAACCGGGCGATCGTGATGGTATCCTGGCGTGTCGATGATTTTCGAATGAGCGATTATTTCACCCTGGACGAACTGGACCGGGCGAAGGAAGTGTTTCATGACAAGATATCCTATATGGACAGCGACGCCTATGCCAGCACCGAGGCAGTTTATGGAAGAAACAAGGTAAAATACGAGTTTCAGGGGATTGATTACAATTATACGAAGGTGCAGCCCACGAACATTATTTACGGCCGTGAATTGAGCGAGGCCGATGTAAGAGGGCGCAGGAATAACGTGGTGCTGGAAGATAAGGGTGCGGAGCAGCTGTTCGGGACAGCCAATTGTGTCGGCAAAACATTCCGTATGACAATCAATAAAACCACCGAGGAATATACAGTGGTAGGCGTCTACCGCAAGGATTTGTCGCCTCTGGAGGCGATGATGATGGGGAACGGCCAGACGCAGTCGGGCTTTATGCCCTATACGATTCTCACCCGCCCCAGCGATTATTTTCAGGATTTGAACTTCTATGTGAAGGACGGCGTGGACATGAAGACATTTCTGCCTGAGATTGCCCGCTACGTTGCAAAGATAAAAGGAAGGCCGGTAACGGATATCATGACCCAGTCTGTCGTGGAACAGATGGGAAGCGTGGACAGCGTGCTCGGCGGTATGTCTGCCGCGGTAGGCGGCATTGCAGCGATTTCCCTGCTGGTAGGCGGTATCGGTATCATGAATATCATGATGGTATCCGTGACGGAGCGTACCAGGGAGATCGGAATCAGGAAGGCTCTGGGGGCCCGTACCGGCGATATCATGATGCAGTTTTTAACAGAGTCGGCGCTTATGTCGGCCTGTGGAGGCGTGATCGGAATTCTGCTGGGAGTGGGGATTGTCATGATCGGCGGAAGCGCCATGGGGATGGTCCCTGTTGTGAAGGTGTCCGTAATCATTGTGGCGGTCGGATTTTCCGCCCTAGTTGGAATCTTCTTTGGCCTGTATCCGGCATCAAAGGCGGCAAAGGCCGATCCTATCGATGCGCTGCGCTATGAATAGGGAAGGGAGAGACCATCATGCTGCTTGAAAATATGTTTATGGCACTGCATGCCATCAAAGCGAATAAGATGCGTTCCTTTCTCACCATGCTGGGAATCATCATCGGTATCGGTTCGGTGATTGCGATCGTGTCCATCGGCGACACCATGCGTTCCATGGTAGCCGATTTATATGCCAATGTGGGTATGACGCGGGCGATCATCTATATCTGGCCATCCGACGGCGGAGATATGCGGGACAGCGATTACTTTAATTTAGAGCAAATGGAACGGATTAAAGAAGTATTTCATGACGATATTGAGTATATGGATACCAACGCCTACTACAGTAGTGAAGCGCTGTTTGGCCGGAAAAAAGTGAAATTCCAGTTCCAGGGTATCGATTACAATTATCCTGACGTACAGAAGATCAACATTCTATACGGAAGGAATTTAAATGAGGCTGATATTAAGGGGCGCAAAAAGAATGTGGTTCTGGAAGCGCAGGGCGCGCTGGAGCTCTTCGGAACGGAAAATGCCGTTGGCAAGACGCTGCGGACCACGGTCTATGGCGAGACGGACGATTATAATGTAGTCGGAGTATATAAAAAAGAGATGACACCGTTCGAAGCGATGATGATGTCCATGATGCCGGGGCAGACGAAGGAGGGATTTATCCCGTACACAATCCTTTCGTGGCCCAATGATTATCTGTTCCAGCTGAACTTTTATGCGAAAGAAGGGACGGATATGAACGAACTGTCCGGGCGTATGGTCCCTTATCTTGCAAGGCTTAAGGACCGGCAGCCGGCGGATGTGACATTTTATTCTGCACTCGATGAGATGAAGGGGAACGACAGCATGATGAGCAGCCTGTCCGCCGCTGTAGGCGGGATAGCGGCCATTTCTCTGCTGGTCGGAGGAATCGGAATCATGAATATCATGCTGGTGTCTGTAACGGAAAGAACCAGGGAAATCGGAATCAGAAAGGCCCTTGGGGCGAAGACTCGGGATGTTATGATACAGTTTTTGACGGAATCCGCGATTCTGTCCGCATTGGGAGGCATTCTCGGCGTGATGATCGGCGCGGGGCTGGTCATGGGCGGCGGCGCGATGTTCGGAATTTCTGTGGTAGTGAAACCCCAGGTCGTCGTCGTGGCGGTTGGCTTTTCCGCTCTGGTCGGCCTGTTCTTTGGCCTGTATCCGGCGTCAAAGGCGGCGAAAAAAGACCCGATCGACGCGCTGCGGTACGAATAAAAGTTTTCGAAATCATGAAGAAATAAGTGTATGTGGCCGGGGATTTTCCTGTATTTTACAGGGGTGTCCCCGGTTTTGAACTTTACAAAATTATAAAAATCTCCAGATGGGTCTCGCCAAGTAAAAAGTTCTATGCTATAATAAGATGATATGTTATGGTGTATTGAGGAGAGCCTATGCTGAGTGAAGAAAAAATCAAAATCATGACGAACCTCGCCATGTTCGAGAAAAAAGAGGGGAACAGGATATTTCCCGTAAACCGGTATTTTAAAAGTGATTATATCAGCAGCAAACTGCTGCGTTCCTTTTTCAGTTATACCCTGAGTTTTCTGTTGGGCCTTGTCTTGTGGGTGCTCTGTGATATTGAAAAGTGGCTGAATGTCATGCGGATCGAGAGTCTCATTGAACTGGGTATGAAGGTGGGCTTGATCTATCTGGCCGGACTGGTGGTCTACCTCATCATAAGCCTGTGCATTTATGCGAGGCGATACGACTACGCGAGCCGTGGGATGAAGGTCTATATGGCAAAACTTAAGAGGCTGGACAAACGTTATGAAGGTAATTCCAGACCCGGAGCGCGGACTAAAGGAGGACGGACCCAATGATGAGTCTTCTTGTTTTCAAGGAACGATTAAAGGAATTTTATGCAAAGTTTGACATTTATATTACGCCGGTAATTAAGTTTGTATACAGTTACCTTGCGTTCTGGCTGATGAACCGGAATATCGGTTTCATGACAAAGCTAACGAATCCGCTCGTTCCTCTGGTGCTGGCGCTGGCGTGTTCGTTTCTGCCATACAGTGCGATCAGCTTTCTGGCGGCGGCGTTTATGCTGGCTCACTTATGGGCGGTATCCTTTGAGGTTACACTGGTTATGGCGGTGTTTGTCCTGGTGGTTGCACTTTTATACTACGGCTTCCATCCCGGTGACAGCTGTCTTCTGATCCTCACACCGATCTTTTTCGTACTGAAGATTCCGTACGCGATTCCACTGATTGTCGGCCTTTCAGGCGGCATGATTTCCGTGATTCCGGTGGGGTGCGGCATTTTTATCTATTATACGCTTCTGTATGTCAAACAGAACGCGGGGGTTCTGACCAATGAGATATCAGCCGATATGATGCAGCGCTTTTCCCAGATCGTGAAGAGCCTCTTCGGGAATAAGCTGATGTTAGTGCTGATTGCGGCTTTTGCGGCTGCGATCATTGTAGTGTTCATTCTTAAGAATATGTCTTTCGACTACTCCTGGATCATCGCTATTGTGGCGGGTACCATCGCCCAGCTGGTGGTGATTTTTATCGGAGATATTACCATGGATGTATCAGTTCCGGTAAGTGAGCTCATTATAGGAGTGGTGGTTTCTTTAATCTTGTCGGGGATTTATACGTTTTTCGTCTTCGCAGTGGATTATTCGCGGACCGAATACGTTCAGTTTGAGGATGACGATTATTATTATTACGTGAAGGCGGTGCCGAAGATGACGGTGAGCACGCCCGACGTAAAGGTTCAAAAAATAAATGCCAGAAAACTCCAGAGACCACAGCGTTAGGCGAAACTGGAAAAAGGGAGGTGGACTTTCGTGGCAGATATTATAGATGGATTATATTCCTGGGGTTCTTTCTTACCAAGGATAACCAAGACGAATCTCGTTGAGATTATTATCATAGCGATACTGCTTTATGAGCTGCTTGTCTGGATTATGAATACGAGAGCCTGGACTCTCTTAAAAGGAATTCTGTTAATACTGTTTTTCTATGTGCTGACCTATATCTTCCGTCTTGATAATATCAAGTGGATTTTAAATACGATAGCGACGCCGGCAGTGACGATGGCGATCGTGATCTTCCAGCCGGAGCTTCGAAAGGCGCTGGAACAGCTGGGAAGCAGAAACCCGCTTACAGGAATTCTTACCTTTGATGACGGAAAGGACAATTCCGCATTTACCGACCGGACGATCAACGAGCTGGTGAAAGCTACTTTTGAGATGGCCAAGGTAAAGACGGGAGCACTCATGGTGATAGAGCGCGGCGACTCCTTAAAGGAGATCGAACGAACCGGCATTGAGATTAACGGTCTGGTGTCAAGCCAGCTTCTGATTAATATATTCGAACACAACACACCACTCCACGATGGGGCGGTGGTCATACACGGTAACCGGGTGGCGGCTGCGACATGCTATTTACCGCTGTCCGACAACATGTCCATCAGCAAGGAACTGGGAACGAGGCACCGTGCCGCGGTTGGCGTCAGCGAGGTAACAGACAGTCTGACCATCGTGGTCTCTGAGGAGACGGGGCGTGTCTCTGTCGCTTCGGAAGGCGGATTAAAGCGCGCGGTTGACGCGGATGCGCTGCGGGAACTGCTTATGGATATCAAACACGTGGAAGGAGAAGGCAGCAGATTTAAGATATTGAAGGGAAGGCGGAAAAATGAAGGAAAAATTGCTAAATAATCTCGGCCTGAAAGTCGTTTCTCTCGTTCTTGCCTTTGTTATCTGGATGGCGATTGTCAACATTTCTAATCCCGTTGTTTCCGGACAGCCGTTTACAATCCCGGTGGATGTCCGTAATAAGGAAATCCTGGATAATGCCAATCTGACGTATGAAATTATCGGCAAGGACAGCGTTACAGTAAGTTACCAGGTAAACACGAGAAACAGCTCGCTGTTCCGGGAATCCGATTTCAGCGCGTATATTGATTTAAAGGACTATAACGATGTGACAGGCGCGGTGCCGGTCACCATAGAGGTGAATAAAAACAAGGTATCCCTGATCAGAAACGGGGAAGTGACGGCGAAGCCAATGGTTCTCCATGTGAAAACGGAAGCCATGCAGAATAAGAAGTTTGACTTAAAGGTGAATTACGTAGGAGAGGTGGAAGACGGCTACGCGTCAGGAATTACCACCCTGTCCTCCGATTACGTGGTGGCGCGCGCGCCGGAATCCGTGATTGGCAAGATTGCGTCGATCGGTATTGAGATTAACCGGGAAGGAGCCAACGCGGACTTAGATGGCTACGTAACGCCCAAGTGCTATGACGCGAACGATAAAGAACTGACGGATCTCGGAGATGAACTGACGATTACTCCGGAAAACATCCATTATAACATGGCGATCCTGAAGGCCAAGGAACTGACACTGAATTTCGAAGTGAAAGGAACTGTGGCCCCCGGCTACCGGTTCACAGGAGTGGAGAGCGACTTGAAAGTTGTTCCTGTGGTTGCGACGAAGTCAGTGCTGGCGTCTGTCAATGCGCTTTCTGTTGTCGATGACAAGCTTACCATCGACGGAGCGACTACAGACAAGGTGATCCATCTTGATCTGAACGATTATCTGCCTCCGAGCACGACGATCGCACCGAATGCCCAGAGCCAGGTGACGGTTACCTTAAAGGTAGAACCGCTGACGACAAAGTCCTACACTCTTAAGCTGGCCGATTTAGCCAGCAGTGGTTCAGACCCTGATTATGAGTATACCTTCAGCAAGGACAGCGTGGATGTGACGGTCAGGGGGCTGAAGGAAGATTTGGATACACTGGATATTAAGGATTTGAATGCCGCGCTCGATATGACCGGACTGGAGCCTGGAACCCATGCAGGTAAGCTTACCTTCGAGGTGGGAGAAGGGGTTGAAGTGGTGAATTATTCTGACTTTGAAGTGACGGTTGTCTCTGATAACGAGGATGAGAGTGAAGGTCCTGGACAGACGACAGCTGACCAGGAGACGGATGAACCAGCAACCGCCGGTACTTCAAAAAAAGCAGCAGAATAAGAATCAGTAACGATGTGTGGAGGGATAGAATATGGTCAGTGCTAAAGTTGTCATAAAGAATCCTACCGGCCTTCATTTACGGCCGGCGGGGATTCTTTGTAAGGAAGCTATGAACTTCAAGTCTTCGGTGAATTTTCGTTTTAAAAATACCACCGCCAATGCAAAGAGCGTGCTCAGCGTATTGGGCGCCTGCGTAAAAAGCGGCGATGAGATTGAATTCGTCTGTGAGGGAGTGGACGAAAAAGAGGCTCTGGCTGCCATGGTTCAGGCTGTCGAAGACGGACTGGGCGAATAAATTTATTTTATAATTAATAAGGAGGTCTTGTTATGATGAAAGGAACAAGCGCATCTGCGGGTATCGGCATTGGGAAAGCCGCTATCGTGGAAGAGACAGAAATGGTGATTAAGAAGGAGACGATCTCCGATGCAGCGGCTGAGAAGGAACGTTTCCATGCGGCCCTAAATCAGGCGATGGAGGAGACGGATGCTCTGGCTAAGGATCTGGCTACGAGAGTGGGAGAGAAGGAGGCCGAGATTTTAAACGGTCATTTAATGCTTCTTTCTGATCCGATGCTGACAGGCGAGATAGAGAACACGATCGCAGGGGAGAATGCGTGCAGTGAATACGCGATCGAGAACGTCTGCAACATGTATGCCGATATGTTCGCGTCCATGGGAGACGAGCTGATGCAGCAGAGAGCAACCGATATGCGTGATATCAAGACACGTATGCAGAAGATATTACTCGGTGTCAGTTCCGTGGATATCGCCTCACTGCCGGCTGGCAGCATCATCGTTGCAAAGGATTTAACCCCATCCATGACGGCCGGTATCAATCCGGACAATGTATGTGGTATTGTAACGGAATTAGGTGGAAAGACCTCTCACAGCGCGATTCTGGCAAGAGCCCTGGAGATCCCGGCGGTGGTTGCGGTAGAGGGGGTCATAAACAATGTAAAGGACGGAGATACTGTGGTTCTGGACGGATCGGAAGGAATCGTATTCGTGAATCCGGAGGAAACGGTCACTGCGGAATATGAGACAAAGAGAACCGCTTATTTAAAAGAAAAGAAGGAACTGGACCAGTACATCGGCAAGCCAACCGTAACGAAGGATGGAGTGACCATCGAACTGGTTGCCAACATCGGCAAACCGGAAGATGTGGACAAGGTTCTTCAGTACGACGCAGAAGGCATTGGCCTGTTCCGTACGGAATTCCTGTTTATGGACCGGAATTCCATGCCGACTGAGGACGAGCAGTTTGAGGCGTATCAGAAGGTAGCCATTGCCATGAACGGCAAGCCTGTGATTATCCGTACACTGGATATCGGCGGCGACAAAGAGATTCCATATATGGGATTAAAGAAAGATGAAAATCCATTCCTGGGCTACCGGGCCATCCGTTTCTGCCTGGACCGCAGGGAAGATGTATACAGACCGCAGCTTCGTGCGCTTCTGCGCGCAAGTGCGTTCGGCAATATAAAGATTATGGTTCCGATGGTAACATGCCTGGAGGAATTCCGGGAAGCGAAGGCTATGATCGAAGAAGTGAAAGCAGAGCTGGATTTAAAGGGAATCGCCTATAAGAAGGATATCCAGGTGGGTATCATGGTGGAGACCGCAGCCGCGTCCTTAATGGCCGATGCGTTCGCGAAGGAAGTGGATTTCTTCAGCATCGGAACAAACGACTTAACACAGTACACCATGTCGGTAGACAGAGGAAATGACAAGGTATCCTACCTTTACTCCCCGTTAAACCCGGCTGTACTCCGCAGCATCCGCCACATCATCCAGTGCGGCCGCAAGGAGGGCATCATGGTAGGCATGTGCGGCGAAGCGGCCAGCGATCCGCTGATGATTCCGCTGCTGCTGGCCTTTGGCTTAAATGAGTTCAGTATGAGCGCTTCCGCGGTCTTAAACGCAAGAAAGCTGATCACAGGCTACAGCATCGCAGAACTGCAGGCAATTGCAGATAAGGCAATGTCGTTTGTGACAACCAAAGAAGTTGAGGCATACATGCGCGAACTGCAATGAGCGGAGCGTAGTCGAGGTGCACTGCGGGGTTGAACGAAGCGCTCATAGGCTGCACTGCAATCTCAAGCTGAATTTACGAATTATAAAATCCTGAAAGGAAGGCAGCTGTCGCATTGGCGGCTGCCTTCCTGTGATGAAGGAGACAAACTAATATGGGTGTATATCTGATTTGTTACGCAGCCAGTTATCTGTTTGCGAGGGCGGGGTATTACTGGCTTTCGGGCCTTGTTCTTATCCTGGCGGCTGTCTGGCTGTACTGGTACGATTATAAGAGGACGGAGAATATCATTCATCTTCGCGGGCTTTTCTCCCTGTTCTGGGTTGGAGGACAGGGGATTGCGTGTCTGAAGCTGTCTGAGCTGTCGTCGGACTGGAATATAGTCACATGGCTCTGTTTCCTGGTGGCGCTTTTAGGCTTCTGGGTGACGTATGAGTTCCTGATGAGGGCTCAGGGAGAGTCGGGAGGCCAGCGTTCCAGATGGTTTAATTTTCAGGGCTATGAGAGGCCGCTGTTCTGGTCCATGGTCATCGTTACCGCGGTGTCCCTGGGGGCGTTTCTGGCAGAGGCCCTGATCCTGGGATTCGTTCCGTTTTTCGTACGGGGCGTGCCGCATGCGTATTCGACCTTCCATATCACGGGAGTTCACTATTTTACGGTTTCATGCGTCCTGGTGCCGGCGCTGTCCGTGCTCTATTTCTGTATCGAGCAGGGGCGGAACGGCGTGCGTATGATGCTGGTGATCCTCATGGATCTGATCGCCTGTGCGATTCCGGTTCTCTGTGTGTCCCGTTTCCAGCTGATTCTGGCTGTAGGGCTGGCAGTACTTACGTATATCGCCATGGACAACCGGCTGAAGATATCTTACGCTATAGGCCTCGTGCTGGGAATGATTCCCATCTATGTGCTGCTGACCTATGCGAGAGGCCATGACGTTTCGTATTTAAATGGAATCTTCCAGATGAAGAACAGCGAGATGCCGATCTTTGTCACACAGCCTTATATGTATATTGCCAATAACTACGATAACTTTAACTGTATGGTGGAATGGCTACCATCCCATACCTTCGGCCTTCGGATGCTGTTCCCCCTGTGGGCGCTGACCGGACTGAAGTTCCTGGTTCCCTCCCTGGTGGATTTTCCAATCTATGTGACGAAGGAGGAGTTGACGACGGTCACGCTGTTTTACGATTCCTTCTATGATTTTGGAATCATCGGCGTTGTTCTGTTTGCCTGCATTCTGGGCGCGGTTGCATTTCTGCTGGTCCGAATGATGAAGCGGATACGCAATCCGGTGGGCTATCTGTTTTATGCCCAGTTTGCGATGTATCTGGTGCTGTCCTTCTTCACCACATGGTTCAGCAATCCGGCCACCTGGTTTTATTTGATTATTACAGGCCTGCTATGGGGCTTCTGCTCCTGGCGTAATGACGGAAGACACGGGTAATCCTGAGAGGCGGGATAACCCCGTGTCTTTCGCCTGTTCTCCGGCACTAAGTGCCTTCGAACAATTTTGTATTGCAGATATTTACAGAAAGAGGAGTAAGCAATGGAAAAAGAAGATATCAGAGTAACACACGTCATCATACATATTCTGGATTCCACCGTGGGGACGGCGGTGATGTCAGGGGGCCTTTTGGAGCACGGATCCGATTTTTCCGATTTTGTGAGAAGCCATATTTACCGGGTCATGACCAGCGACGAGGGAAAATCCTGCCAGTTTGACGGGGATTCCCCGGTTTACCAGATGGTCTCGGAGATGGATGAGGACACGTTTATCCAGAAGTCTCAGGAGATCGCCCAGAAGCTGTTTGACATCATGTATTCCAACATTGAGATTCCGTCCGCGGATTTGATGGTAGTGCGGTACGACGCGGGACAGCAGTGCGGAATCGCCCTGCTTAAGATGAACTATAAGTCCTCCTATACTCATATGACGAACTATACGGAAAATGGAAACTGCAACGACATTATCCGCCAGAACGCCATTCTTCCGGCGGAAAATCAGAAGCTGACAGAGGCGTGCCTGATCGACTTAAATGATTACTCACTGCGTGTGATGGAAAAAAAGTATGAGGTCAACGGGGTGAAGACCAATTACTTCTCCCAGATGTTTTTGCAGTGCCACGGCAGCATGTCTCCGAAAACGGAGCTCTCGATCGTAACCAAGGCAGTGGAACAGGTGCAGAAGGGATATTATGATGAGTCTGAGCAGTGGGAAGCCCACATGGAGGCGAAGAGCATCTTAAGCCAGGAGCTGGCGGAGCAGGGCAGCATCGACATTCCAACCGTAGCGGAAAAGATTTTCCACGAAAAACCGGAACTGAAGGAAGAATTTACGGAGAAGATGGAAAAATACAATCTTTCGGAAAAACAGGTGACACCTCAGAACCCATCCACCACCAAAAAATTCGAAAAACAGTATCTGACCACCGATACCGGTATCGAGATTAAGATTCCCATGGAGGAATATCAGAACAGAAACTCTGTGGAATTTATTACGAACGCGGATGGGAGCATATCCGTGCTGATTAAAAACATCGGGAGCATTACCAGCAGGTAATGTTCCCGACGTTTTATAATGTCATTTATGTATTTATTGTTTACGAATCCATATTCTCGTCCGATCCCTTACCCGATTTGCGATCTTCCTTATCCGATCCCTGATCCGTCAAATCCCCGGTCTTCTGCGCGGTGGCTCTCTTTGCCTTTTCTTCCGCATAGATCCTGTCGACCTTCCGGTTATGGCGCCGGACGATGGAAATAACAATAGCCGTGAGTAGGGCTAACGGAATCCAGAAAGGACATGTGGTGATGAAGAGGATCAGTAGATTCGTCAGGGCTGTGACGATGGACTCGAAATTCTTTGCGAGCCCGTTTTTAATTCGTGCTCCGGTTGTCTCCGGTGTGACAGGCGTGTAGGCCGTCACTTCTGAAATGCTTAAATAGACGGTACTGTAATCCACCTGATTGTCGTAGAGGCGAAGCTGGGACTCCATGGATTCCAGCTGGTAGCGGATATCAGAGAGCCGCTGTTCCAGCGTGATGACCGTATCGATGGACTCGGCCTTCTCCAAAAACTGCCAGATGCGTTCCTGCTCGATCTCCAGTGACTTTTTCCGGCTTTCCACGTCACTGTACTGGAGTGTTACGTCCTGCGTGGACTCTGATTTGTTGGTGACGTTACCGCTGTCACTGACTGCTCCCACGAAACGGTCCAGTTTATCGTTGGGGATGCGCGCGGTGATGTTGCCGTACCGGGGAACAGGCTCTCCGCGATAGTTCAAGCTGGTGCCGGAGATATCGGACTGTTCGATGTAGCCGCCTGCTTCAGACAGTTTGGCATTGATGCCGGAGATCATCTTGTCGAATTCTTCCGTCTCCACCTGCATCGTGATGTTGCGGATCAGTTTGCGCCCTTCTGGCAGGAGCGGAGTACCTGACGCATCCATCTCCAGTTCGCCGCCAGAACCGCTTTCGGATTTTTGAGATGCAGAGTCATAGGTCACAGAGGTGTTTGACACGGTTTCGGCGGCTGCCTCTGTGTATGCCGCTGTCGCTTCTGCTACCATTGAAGATTTGCTGCCCGAGCCGCATGCGGTGATTCCGATCACAGCGGCAAAGAGCGGAATCATAAGTGAAACCACTTTTTTCATAATAATTCTCCTCCCTGAGAATGGATTAAATTTGGTTTCAGGGCGTACAGATGACAGAATGTAATTTTCCGCTACGCCCTAGTAAGAGAATACCATGGCAGAAAATGGATTGCAACGAAAGTAATAAAGGATTAAGAAAACATTAGATGTTTGGAAACAATATTAAGAAAAAATGAAAAACAAATCTGCAAAGACGAAATAAAAGAGAAAGAAAGCATACTTGACAGTCTATATAAAAGGCGGTACCATAGACTTATAGAAAAAGGAATCGCGCTGGGATTATCGGAAGGTTCCGGTGCGGGGAAGGGAGTAATATATGGGGAAGAAGTGGAGGACCGCTGTTGTTGCCGCGGCGCTCAGTGCGGTAATGGCATCATCGGCATTTGCCGGAACCTGGGAGAATCAGGAGGGAAGATGGAAGTATCACAACGATGACGGCAGCTATGCGGCAGCCCAGTGGGTAGAGGACCAGGGAAGCTGGTATTACGTGGAGCAGGACGGCTTTATGAAGACCGGCTGGTTCCAGGACGGCGCCGGAGTATGGTACTATTTTGATGAGAATACGGGGGCCATGGTTTCTGGCACAACCCGGAATATCGGGGGAACCGATTATACGTTTGACGGTTCCGGAGCGTGGGTACAGCCTCAGGTACGGCTGAATGACGGCTGGAACGGGACGACCTACGTGAACCGGCTGGTTGGATACCAGATTACACTGCCGGATTCCTATCAGGCTGTTTCGGGGAATACCGTCTCTCTGCCGGAGGAGGCACAGTATGACATGGTGGCGTCAGCGCCCGACGGCAACAGTATCATCGTCACCGCCATTATCAATATGTCTGAGCTGGACGGGGAAAACTGGTCGGATGAGGAACTAGCCTATTACTTTAAATATATTTATAGAAGCGAAAGCGATGTCATCGGCGCTTCCTTCAACGATCTGGGGTTCGCAAAGATCACATTAATACAGAGTGAAGAGGGAATTGCTGATGTCTATTTCAAACGCTGCGGCTCCTATGTACTGATGATTGAGACCGTGTTTATTCCATCGAGATGGCAGGAGATTGACGATATTCTTCACACAATGAAGATTCCAAACTGATGGATTCCAAACGGCTGGATTCCAAACAGAAGACAGGATAAGAATTACGCACGGGCGAAGCGGTATGCCCTTTTGGCAGGCAGCCTGTTATCCAGGCTGCCTGTTTTACGTCTTTTTCGCATCGGAGGGGGTGGATTCAAAGTATTTTTTGTACGCCCTGGAAAATGTAGAATAGTTTTTAAAGCCGCAGTCAAAGCATACACTGGTAACGGGCGTCCCACTGCGAAGCAGATCCCGCGCCAGTAAAAGGCGCTTTTCGGTTATGTAATTACCAAGGGTATAGCCTGTGGCCTGTTTGAACAGGTGCATCAGATGGTAGCGGCTCAAATAAGCGGCGTCGGCGATCTGATCTACGGTCAGATCCTCTGTCAGATGCCCGGCTATGTATTCCATGACTGCGGAGATTCTGCGGTCGCCGGTGCCGGGGGAGATGTATTCCACCCGTCCAGTCAGGGCGGCGCGGTTTAATTTGATCATGAACTCCAGAAATACCACCTGGCAGTACAGCTCTTTGGCGTATCCATCGTGGGCGCAGGCGTATTCTAAATCGGTGATAGTCTTAAAGAGTCCGCTCTTCTCCAGCGAATGAATCCGCAGCACGTTGGAACGCAGCTCCTTCGCTTTATGGAAGCAGTCGCTTAAGTCGTAGGTGTCGGAACGGTAGGAGGTGATGAAGCGGGGGGAGAGATAGACGATGATCCGTTCATAGGGAACCGACGGGTCGATGTCCGGCCTGTGAATATCGTTATGGCTTACAAGTACGATATCGTAAGGCTGCAGCTCATACGCCTGGCCTTCGATCCGGTATGTCACACGGCCCCGGATGAAGATGATAATTTTATCGAAATCGTGGTAGTGGTATTCAAAATCCTGTTTTTTTGTATCGGTCAAATGGAACAGCCGAAAGTCGCTGTTTAAGTACCCTCTTTTTTCGTAGCCGGTCATAAGTTCTTGTTTCCTTTCCTCAACGGTTCTATTATACAGCAATAGACACAATATGCAATAAAAACAGCATAATATCGATAGAATTGATAAATAATGCTGGCTATAATAGAGAAAAAGAATGAATGACAAAAGAGGGAATTAATCATGAAGATTATTGTTTTAGCAGGCGGATACAGTCCGGAGCGGGATGTGTCCCTGTCCTCGGGCTCTTTAATTGCCAATGCGCTGATGGAGCAGGGCCATGAAGTCTTTTTCCTGGATCCCTGGCTGGGAATCAAGGCAGGGGAGCGGGTTCATTACAGGACCAGGGAAGAAGGGCTGGGCTTTGCTTACGAAATCGGCGGGGAAGCCCCTGACTTAGAGCTGCTCGGAACAGAGACCGGTGCGAAAAAATCACTGATTGGCCCTGGCGTTCTGGAGGCATGTCGGGAGGCGGACATGGTGTTTATCGCGCTCCACGGCAGCACAGGAGAGAACGGACAGATCCAGGCAGTACTGGAGGCGTACGGAATTCCCCATACGGGCAGCGGTTATATGGGAAGTTTACTGGCAATGGATAAGAATATTTCCAAGATTTTGATGCGGGCGGCCGGAGTGGCTACTCCTGACTGGTATCTTGCAGAAAAGGGAAAATGCAGTCAGCCGGAATTTCTGCCCTGTGTCGTAAAGCCTCTGGACTGCGGTTCCAGTGTGGGAGTCACAATCGTAGACAAGGAAGAAGAATGGCATACGGCGCTGGAAGCAGCATTTTCCTATGGCGACCGCGTACTGGTGGAGAAAAAGATTACGGGACGGGAGTTCTCTGTAGGCGTACTGGGCGGAAGAGCCCTGCCTGCTATCGAGATCATACCGGAAAAAGGATTTTACGATTATAAAAACAAGTACCAGCCCGGCATGACCAGAGAGATCTGTCCGGCCGGGATCGATGAAAAGCAGGAGTCAAGGCTGGAAGCCGCCGCTCTGACGGTCCATCGTATTCTGGAACTGGGATACTATTCCAGAGTCGATTTTCTGATGGCTGGAGACGGCGCCATCTACTGTCTGGAAGCCAACACACTTCCGGGTATGACGCCTTTCAGCCTTCTTCCGCAGGAGGCGAAGGCAGCCGGAATCACATATCAGGAATTATGCGAAGCAATTGTCAAAAATGGGAAAGGAGCCGCATTATGAAGATTACATTAGAGAAATACCATGGACTCGGAAACGATTACCTGATCTTCGATCCGAATAAAAATGAATTAAAGCTCACAAAGGAGGCGGTACGGCTGATCTGCAACCGCAATTTCGGCGTCGGATCGGACGGCCTTCTCGTCGGCCCGATTCTGGGGGAAGACAAGATGACGTTGAAGATATTGAACCCGGATGGCAGCGAGGCGGAGTTAAGCGGAAACGGTGTCCGGATATTCGGCAAATACTTAAAGGACGCGGGCTATGTGCAGAAAAATCATTTTTCGGTCAACACCTTAAGCGGGGAACAGCAGATCCACTACCTGAATGAGGAAGGAACGAGAATCAAGGTTTCCATGGGGCATTTAAGCTTCTGGAGCGACGAAATCCCGATGACGGGGCCGAGGCGTGAAGTCTTAAATGAGACGATGATGTTCGGCAGCATTCCGTACCGGGTGACCTGTGTCTCCATCGGCAATCCTCACTGCGTGATCTGGCTGAGTGATATATCAAAGGATCTGGCCTGCCGCATCGGCCGCCACTCCGAAGCGGCTGAGTGTTTTCCGGAAAAGGTAAACACCGAACTCCTCAGAGTGGTGGACAGAACCAACATCGAAATTGAGATCTATGAGAGAGGCGCAGGCTATACCCTCGCATCCGGAACCAGCGGCTGCGCCGCCGCCGGAGCAGCCTACAAGATGGGCCTCACCGATCCCAAGATGTACGTCCATATGCCGGGCGGAGTGCTTGAAGTGGAAATCGAGGAGGACGGTTCCGTCCTGATGACCGGAGACGTGGGCTACGTCGGAAAATTTACCTTATCCCACGAAATGGTGGAGCAGCTGCGCAGCCTGTGAGTCCTGGTATTGACAGCTTGAAAAGCGGGTGAAACTTGCCGCAAGGATGTATCCTGTATACACCTTTATGCGGGCAAATTTCACCCGCTTTTTCGTTATGTACCGCAATTTTCCCCGCCCAACATCAATTTCGTTTTGTTGACGTACCTCCTCCCATAGCTTATAATAGATAATAATTGCGATAGAATGCCGGCGGTATTAACTGCGGCAGAGAGGCGGAACGTATGGATCAATTGCCAGTGGCTGGAGAAGGTACCGGCATTTATGTTATAGACGAAGATTACAGGATTGTCTACTTCAATGAAACAGCAAAGATTGTCTGCCCTAATTTAAGAACAGGGAACACCTGTTATCAGGGAGTTTGTAATGGAGATTCTCCTTGCAGCGGCTGTCCTGCTATGAAAGAAGACTGCAGCCGTATTCTGTTTTACGACGCGGTGAACCGGCAGTGGCTTGAATTGTCGTCGGGACAGATTGAGTGGCCTGGGCGCGGACGGTGCTGGCTGATGCTCTTTAAGGTTGTGGACAGGCAGAGCAGAAGTCTGTTTTACGATTTGACGGAGACCAGTGTCTATGAAGAGCTGTTCGAGTTAAACCTGGCAGAGAATACCTATAAGATACTCTTCCATCAGAATGGGAAATACGTGATTCCCGCCATGGAGGGAAGCCTGGATACCATGTGTATGGAGGTTGCGGACCATATGATTGATCCGGAGGACCGGGAGCGTTTCCTGGAGTTCTGGAATTTTGATACGCTGTCGCAGCGCCTGAGCGGAAATAACCACACCATAAGAGGGGAATTCCGGAAGCTTCTTGTGTCCGGGGAGTACTGCTGGGTGGCCCAGACTGCCGTGCTGCTGCGGACGGGGGAGCAGGAGAAGACGGTTATCATGGTTTTTATCCAGGACATCGATCAGCAGAAGAAGCAGGAGACTGCGGCCCCGGACAGAGGCGGAAGCAGGCTGGAAGAGAAGGATTCCATGATGGGGCTGTACCGGTACGGCCCGTTTCTGGAGAGAGCGGAACAGTTTCTCCGGGAAAAGCGCGGCACAAAGTTCAGCATGGTCGCCATCGATATTGAGCATTTCAAGCTGTTTAACGAATGGTTCGGGGAGGAAGCCGGGGACCGGTTCCTGATCAGTATTGCAGAGCAGTTAAAAGAAGTCGAAAAGCAGTGCGATTCCATGGCCGGCTATATGGGCGGCGATGATTTTGCCATCATCATTCCGAGAGATGAGTCGGTTCTTGGGAATCTGGAGTGGGGAATTAAGCATTTTGTGAAGCAGTACGGGGGAAGCGCCGGCTTCCTTCCGGCCTTCGGTGTATACGAGATAGAGGATTGGAATCTATCCATCAGCATGATGTACGACAGAGCCTCCATCGCCCTTTCCACGGTCAAGGGAAATTACTTAAACCGTATGGGGCGGTACGACGCGGGAATGAAAAAGAAGATGGAGGACGACCAGGTGCTTCTGTCGGAGGTTCAGAGGGCCCTGGATAACCGGGAGTTTATCTTCTATGCCCAGCCCCAGTGCAATATGCTGACGGGAAAGATTATCGGACTGGAATCGCTGGTCAGATGGAACCATCCCGTAAGGGGCATCGTACAGCCGGGAGAATTTATTCCCCTTCTGGAGAGCAACGGCTTTATTACCAATCTGGACCTTTACGTCTGGGATATGGTGTGCGGAAAGCTTCATGACTGGATCGCGGCGGGGCATAAGCCGATTCCGATCGCGGTCAATGTCTCCAGAATCGATATCTATTCCATGAACGTTACGAATACGTTTGCAGAGCTTACGAGCCGATATGAGATCGATCCGGCGCTCCTGGCCATTGAGATCACGGAAAGCGCCTACGCCGAGGATTACAATCTCATTCGCCAGGTGGTGATCGATCTGCGGAATGCGGGCTTTACCGTCTTTATGGACGATTTTGGAAGCGGATACTCCTCGCTCAACATGTTAAAGGATGTAAATGTGGATGTCATCAAGATCGACACTAAATTTCTGGATATGAACGAGTACAGCCAGAACCGCGGCATGGGAATCCTGGAGACCATCGTCCGCATGGCAAGACTGACGCAGCTGCGGGTGATTGCGGAGGGCGTGGAGAAAAAAGAACAGGTGGATTTCCTGAGAAATGTAGGCTGTATTTACGGGCAGGGCTATTACTACTACCGTCCGATGCCGATCGAACAGTTTGAACCGCTGCTTCTCCATGAAGAGAATGTGGATTACCGCGGCATTCAGGCCCATCAGCTGGAGGAACTCCGCCTGGAGGACCTGGTCAATAAGGATGTGACCAGCGAGGCAATCCTCAATAATATGCTGGGCGGAATGGCCCTTTACGATGTCTGCGGGGAAAAGATCGAGCTGCTTCAGGTGAACGAGGGGTATTACCGGGTGACCGGCTGTAATCCCATCGATCTGGAGGAACGCAGAAAATTTATTATGGCGCAGATACACGAGGATGACCGGGGCAAGGTGCTGGAACTGTTCGAAGCGGCCTACAGAAATCCGCTGAAGGGATCGGAAGGCATCATACGGCGCTACAGACTGAGCGGAGAGCTGATGTGGATTTCCCTGCACATCTTTTTCTTAAAGGAAAGGGATGACCACAGGCTGTTCTATGGATCGGTCAGCGACGTGACAAAGGTAAAACGGCAGGAAGAGAGGCTGGCTTCCTCCCAGCGGATTCTTGCGGATGTCCTGAATATCAATGGAGATGAAGGTGCATTTGAGCCTCAGACGCTTAAGACGGCCGGAGAACCCATTGAGCTGCAGAACGACGAACTGGACTTTCTGGATTCCGGCGTTCCAGGCGGTTTTCATTGCTGCCGGTGGACGGAGGACATGGAGCTTCTCTACGTGAGCGGGCGTTTCCTGGAAATTCTCGGAATTACCGGTCGTGAGCTGGAGGAGAAGTATCAGAATCAGATGGTTTCGCTTATCCATCCCGGCGACCGGGACCGGGTGCTGTCCGCTGTTATGGCAGAGGAACAGACGGTATACAGCCTGGAATTCCGTATGCGGGCGAAGGCGGGATATGTATGGATCCGCTATCAGGCGAGGCGAAAACATTGGAATGGCAGCACATTTTTATATGGAGTCATCCTGGATATCGATGAGGTCATGGCATTGCGCCAGGAGATAAAAGAATGCAGAAAACGATTGGAAGAACTGGAGCGGAGCAGGCCTGCACAGACGGATCTGCTGACGGGTCTCCATAACCGGGAGACAGGGATTCCCCTGATGAAGGAGTGGATATCCAGGCGCAGAGGCCAGCCGTCTGCGCTGGCACTGTTTCGGTTTTACGGGTTTCCAGAGGTGAATGAGGCGCTGGGACAGATGAGCGGGGAACGGATCCTGGTGAACAGCGTGGAGAAGCTGAAGAGCTTTTTCCGTGAGGAGGATATCGTCTGCCGGATCAGCAGATATGAGATCCTGGTGCTCTGTAAAAATATCGGGAGCAGGGATATGTGCAGGAAGCTGGAACAGCTGATGGCGGATATGAAGATGGAGTTGTCCCTGGAGCCGGCAAAGATCCGGCCTTCCATCAACGCGGGATATGTGATGGCCGCGGACGGAAGCGCAGACTTTGCTGATCTTTACAAAAAGGCGGAGCAGGCGCTTGAAATGGCGTCTTCCCAAGGGAAAGGCATCTGCCTGCGATGCGGAGAAGAAATCGTGGATTAGTCGGAAATGAGACCGGGAGCCAGGGAATTGTCAGGTGTGAAAAGCCGCCTGAAGCTGTCCCTGGCTCTTCATTTTTGTTATAGACCTTAAGTTCCTGGTATGGTATACTATGAGCACTTGGCGAGGTAGTTTACGCAATGCAGTACCAGCCATAAATTCAGAAAAAAGTGAGGGAATGAGGATATGATAGCTGAGAAGATGAGGCCCCTTGTTGAGAATAATTCTGCCATTCGGGCCATGTTTGAAGAAGGAAAACGCCTGGCCGCCATCTACGGACCGGAGAATGTCTATGATTTCAGCCTTGGCAATCCCAATGTGCCGGCGCCGGAGGCGGTGAACCGGGCGATTACGGATATTGTGGCGGAAGAAGCGTCTACCATGGTCCATGGTTACATGAGCAACGCGGGCTTCGAGGATGTCCGGGATACGGTTGCACAGTCGCTGAACCGGAGATTCGGCACACAGTTTCATCTGGAGAATATTCTGATGACAGTGGGCGCAGCCAGCGGTATGAACGTTATTTTAAAGACGGTTCTGGATCCGGGAGACGAAGTGATCGTATTTGCCCCTTATTTTATGGAGTACGGTGCCTATGTGAGAAATTACGACGGAGTGCTGATGGCGGTATCCCCGGATACCTCCTCATTTCAGCCGAATATCTCGGAGCTGAAAGAGAAGATTACGAAACGGACGAAGGCGGTTATCATAAATACACCGAACAATCCTACCGGAGTGGTCTATTCGTCGGAGACGTTGGAACAGATTGCGGCAGTTATGAAGGCAAAGGAGGAGGAGTACAGGACTTCTATCGTGCTGATATCGGACGAGCCCTACCGGGAGCTGGCGTATGACGGGGTGGAGGTGCCTTATGTGACGCCGTTCTACCATAACACCGTTGTCTGCTACTCTTACAGCAAGTCCCTGTCGCTTCCGGGAGAGCGGATCGGGTATCTGGTGATTCCGGATGAACTGGAGGATTCGAAGGCAGTTATCGCTGCAGCGACCATTGCCAACCGTGTTCTCGGCTGCGTGAACGCCCCTTCTCTGATGCAGCGGGTGATCATGCGCTGTATAGACGAGAAGGTAAACGTGGAGGCCTATGACAGTAACCGGAATCTCCTTTACAACGGCCTCACGGGACTCGGCTTCGAGTGTATCCGTCCGGAAGGCGCATTCTATCTGTTTGTAAAATCTCCGGAAGCGGATGACAGGGCTTTCTGTGAGGTATGCAAGAAGCACCGCCTGCTGGTGGTGCCGGGAACCTCATTTGCCTGTCCGGGTTATGTGAGAATTTCCTATTGTGTGTCTTATGAGCAGATTGAGCGGTCTCTGCCGGCCTTTGAAGCGGTTGCCGGAGTGTACGGACTTTCATGACGGGAGGAAGAGCGATGAAACCATGGGAGGCAAATATCAGAAAAGTAGTCCCTTACGTGCCGGGAGACCAGCCGAGGGGCAGCCATTTAGTCAAGTTAAATACGAATGAGAATCCCTATCCGCCAGCGCCGGGCGTAAGCGCAGCGCTTAAGGAGATGGATTACGATCTGTTCAGAAAATATCCGGATCCTGCATCCTCGGTTCTTGTAGACGCACTTTCCGAATATTATAAAGTGGGTAGAGATGAAATCTTTGTAGGGGTGGGATCTGACGACGTGATCGCCATGGCGTTCATGACCTTTTTCAACTCCGATAAGCCGGTGCTTTTCCCGGACATCTCCTATTCCTTCTATCCGGTTTGGGCGGAGCTTTTCGGCGTACCCTATGAGAAACCGGCTCTGGATGAGAATTTCAAGATTGTGAAGGAAGAGTATTACCGTGAGAACGGCGGAATTATTTTCCCTAATCCCAACGCGCCTACCGGGCTTTATATGCCGCTTTCGGAGGTGGAGGATATCGTTTCCCATAACCAGGACTCTGTGGTGATTGTGGACGAGGCCTACATTGATTTTGGCGGAACCAGCGCGCTTAAGCTGACGAGGAAGTATGAAAATCTTCTGGTTGTGCAGACTTTCAGTAAGTCGAGATCCATGGCGGGCATGAGAATCGGCTATGCCATCGGAAATCCGGCCTTAATCCGCGCCTTAAATGAGGTGAAATATTCTTACAACTCCTATACCATGAATATGCCGTCCCAGATTCTGGGGGCGAAGGCCGTGGAAGACCAGGCGTATTTTCAGGATACGGTGGAGAAGATTATCCGTACGAGAGAACAGGCGAAGCTAAGGCTTCAGGAACTTGGCTTTACCTTCCCTGAATCCATGGCAAACTTTATCTTTGCTACCCATGAGACCGCTATGGCGAAAGACATCTATGAGGCACTCCGGCAGAACAGCATCTTTGTGCGGTACTTTAATCAGCCGCGGATTGACAACTATCTGCGCATTACCATCGGAACAGATGAGGAGATGGATGCCCTGTACCGCTTTTTGAAAAAATATCTTTAGATTTTCTTCATTCCCGCGGGCAACGAGCCAAACGGACACGCTGGCGCGTCCATTTGACTTGTAATGGTTCCGGCCGGGGAGTATAATGAGGACAGGTGATGATTATGAATAATTGGAAGAAGTACTGCAGGTTAATTCTCAATATTGTCATACCCCTGCTTGTTATCTGGCTGGTCTGTTTTATAGGACCGCGTTTTTTGAAGTTTTTCCTGCCGTTTGTCATCGGCTGGATTATTGCGATGATAGCCAATCCGTTGGTGAAGTTTCTGGAAAAACGGGTGAAGATCGTGAGAAAGCACAGCTCCATGCTGATTGTGGTGGCGGTTTTGGCGCTTATTATCACGCTTCTTTACTTTGTAATTACGAAGCTGGTATCGGAAGCTGTCGGTTTCGTGGGCGACATCCCGAAGTATTATGAATCGGCTTCCGTGGAAGTCCAGAAGATGCTGATTCAAGTAGAACGGCTCCTGCAGTTCCTGCCCCAGAGTGTTTCAGACTCCGTAAACCAGTTCTTCGGACATATCGGGGAGTATTTGAACCTGGCAGTGCAGAAGATCGCAAGCCCTACCGTGACCGTCGCCGGCAACGTGGTTAAGAGTATTCCTGCGGCGCTGGTATATACGATTGTCACGATCTTTTCGTCCTACTTATTTATCGTGGACCGCGATAAAATACTGGAATTCTTTAAGAAATACATGCCGGAGGGCGGATCGAAGTATTATAAGTATTTGAAAAAAGATGTAAAGCATCTGGTGGGAGGCTATTTTCTTGCACAGTTCAAGATCATGTTTGTGATCGCAGTGGTGCTTGCTGTCGGCCTTCTGGTTCTGAGAGTCGATTACGCTCTTCTGATCGCCGTTATTGTGGCTTTTCTGGACTTCCTTCCGGTGCTGGGAACCGGGACGATCCTGATTCCCTGGGCGGTGATCAGGCTCTTTTCAGGAGATACTGCCTTTGCAGTGGGGATGCTTGCACTCTATGTGCTCACACAGGTACTGAGGCGTGTTATAGAACCGAAGATTGTAGGCGATACCATGGGGCTGGATCCTCTTGCAACGCTGTTGTTTCTGTATCTGGGCTTTAAGATCAGCGGAGTCGCAGGTATGATCCTGGCGGTGCCCATCGGCATGCTGTTTCTGAATCTGTATGAGTTCGGGGCCTTTGATTCCCTGATCTACAGTGTGAAGACACTGCTTCACGATATCAATGTGTTCCGCAGGGAATCGGACTGACGGAAAGCTAGTACAGCATTGCATAAATTCCTAAGTAATAGCACCCGCTATCTACGCCAGGAGCACGCCTGTGAAGCTAGCCGTAGGTCCACTAAGCCGTCGCTTCGCAGACGCACACCTGACGCAGATATCAGGCACTATTACTCAGTTATTTATGCAATGCTGTGCTAGTAACGAATTGGAGGAAGGAATGAGTAAAATCAGGAATGAGAAAAAAGGAATCCGTCTGGCGGCGGGACTGATGGCCGTCATGATGATGGCTGCTGTGCCGTTTACGGCGGCAGCGGCAGAGCCGTGGGATAAGGAAAACGGTCAGTATGTGGACGCGTCGGGGGCGCCCATAGCGGGAGCGCTGGAGAAAGGTATTACCGTGACGAAGTATCAGAACCGGGCGAATGCGGACAAGGGAGGCATCGACTGGGCAAAGGTCGCGGCCGACGGCGTGAATTTCGCCATGATCAGAATCGGATACTATAAGGACATGGATCCCTACTATTCCATGAACATGCAGGGCGCGTCGGAAAACGGGATTAAGACCGGTGTATTTTTCTACACACAGGCACTCGACACCCAGAGCGCCATAGACGAGGCGAATTACGTGCTAAAGATGGTGCGGGACTATCCGGTGTCGTACCCGATCGCGTACGATGTGGAATCGCAGCACCTTCTGGACAACGGTCTGACGAAGCAGCAGATTACCGACAATATTAACGCATTCTGCAAAGTGATATCCGATGCGGGATATCGGCCAGTCGTCTATGCGAACAACGAGTGGCTGACCAATCACATGGATATCAGCCAGATTCCGTACGATATCTGGTATGCGAGGTACGGAACCATCAACAACTGCCAGAACAGAACCATATGGCAGTGCACGGATAAGGGAAAGGTAGATGGAATCACCGGTGACGTGACTATCGAATTTTCCTTTGTGGATTACGGAACACTGATTCCGGCGGAAGGCTGGAAGCATGTGGACGGTAACTGGTATTATACGAAGAATTACGTGAAACAGACCGGCTGGGTCTCAGTAGACGGTAAGTGGTACTACTTAGATTCCAATGGCGCCATGATTCACAACACGACTATGACCATCGACGGGGCATCTTATACCTTTGGCCCTGACGGAGCGATGGCAGAATAAGCGAAAGAAAATTGGGATACAGGATGGATAACAGAAGGTGAAGGCAGAGAATAATTTAGATTCAGATGATATGAGAGGACTGGTATGGAGGCTTGCGTTTCCCTCCATGCTGGCCCAGTTTGTGAGTGTGTTTTACAGTATTGTGGATAGAATGTATATCGGTAATATCGCCGGAACAGGCGAAATCGCATTGGCAGGAGTAGGAATCTGCGGCCCGATTGTGACCCTTATTTCTTCTGTTGCTTTTTTAGTGGGTGTCGGCGGCTCCCCCCTCATGAGTATACGGCTGGGGGAGAAGAATGAGCGGGCGGCCAGACAGATTCTGGCAAACTGTTTTCTGCTTCTGACCGTGCTGTCAGCGGCGATTACAGTGATCGCTCTGCTGATGAAGAACCATCTGCTCATGTGGTTCGGAGCCAGCGAGGCCACGTTTCCTTATGCAAACGCATACATAACGATTTATCTGCTGGGGACGGTATTTGCGCTCCTGGCAACGGGGATGAACCAGTTTATCATCTGCCAGGGCTATGCCAAGGTGGGCATGAAGTCGGTCTTAATCGGCGCGGTGTGCAATATTATATTGGACCCCGTGTTTATCTTTGTGTTTCACATGGGAGTGCGCGGCGCGGCCGTGGCTACGGTGCTGTCCCAGATGGCTTCCTGTGCTTACGTGCTTAAGTTTCTTTTCAGCGAGCGGGCGCCGGTGCGGATTACCTTCGGGGAATACGACTGGCAGATCATGAAGAGAGTCCTTTTAATCGGCTTAAGTCCGTTTCTGATCATCGCGTTTGACAATATTCTGATCATCGCATTGAATACTGTGATTCAGAAGTACGGCGGCGCGGAGCAGGGAGATATGCTGTTGACCTGTATGACGATCGTTCAGAGCTTCATGCTGATGGTCACCATGCCGCTTGGCGGGATTACCAGCGGGACCCAGACGATCCTGGGCTATAATTACGGTGCGAGAAGGCCGGAACGAATCAAGAAAGCGGAGGTTCATATCGCGGTTCTGGGGCTTGTGTTTACCACGGTCATGTTCCTGATCGCCCACACCATTCCCCAGTTTTTCGTCCGGATCTTCACACAGAATGAGACGTATGTGGAACTGACTGTCTGGGCCATTAAAATCTATACATTAGGCATAATTCCTCTGGCTGCGCAATATACTGTAGTGGACGGGTTTACCGGTATGGGGATCGCACGGGTGGCGATTACACTGTCCATGTTCCGGAAGATAATCTTCCTCGGCGGCGCGTTTCTGATTCCTGCAACCATGGGAATCAAATACATATTTTACACGGAACCTATTTCCGATTTTGTCAGCGCAGCCGTATCGGTGACTATCTATTTCCTGGTCATTGACAAGATCATCAACCGGAGACCGGTATTTAGTAAGCAGAAAGCCTAGTGCCACCTGACGCGGATATCAGGCACTATATACCGGCGTATTTACGCCGGGAGGCACTAGTACTGCATTACTTTACTCAGAAACTTATGCAGCGCTGTACCAGGAGCACGTCCGGATAGGAGGAACAAAGCAGTGATGCGAAAATGGATTGCCGCAGCCGCTGTGCTTTTGTTTGGCACATTGGGTACGGGACAGGCCTGGGCAGGGACATGGCAGTATCAGGCCGCAGAACAGCCGGGCCCCGGTACGAAGGAAATCGGCTGGCAGTACCAGGAGGATGACGGAACATTTGCCCCGGAAGGCTGGATTACGGATCAGGGCCGATGGTATTACATAGGAGCCGATGGATTTATGAAAACCGGCTGGATAGAGCTTCAGGGGATCTGGTATTATCTGGAGGATTCCGGAGCGATGGTCTGTGGGACTACCCGTGTGATCGACGGGAAGGAGTATACCTTTGACGATAACGGCGCCATGGTGGAAGGACCCGGCGTCACACCGGCGGCGGGGAGCTGGAACGGAATGACGTTTACCAGCCCCCGGCTGGGCTATCAGGTGACAGTACCGGAAGGTTTCGTGCCGCTGGAATCGTATATGGATTTATACGTGGATGATACCATGACTCTGGATCTGTCGGTGGCGGCGCCGGATATGACGGTGTCCATGGTGGTGGTGACGTATGACCAGATGGACGAGGAGTTTAAGGGAATGAATGCCGGACAGCTGGCCGCGGTGATGGGGCAGGGACTCGGCGGATACGACGAGTATATGCAGATCGGAGCGGTGGAGATGGTCACCCTTGGCGGCCTGGAATACGCGAAGCTGCCGGTAATCTATACGGGACTTCTCAACCAGGATCTGTATTTCCGGTGGTCGGGAGAGTCCATTATGATGATCGAGATCGTCTACGATCCATACCGGAAAGATATGGCGGACGGAATTATCGGATCGATCCGATGAAGGAACGAAAGCAGAAAAGGTGTGTCAGGAGAACCATCGTTTTGATGATTCTGCGGCACACCTTTTTGAACTGTTCCGATTATTATCCGCGGCAGCAGAATTCAATCTTTTTAATCAGCTCTTCGTAATTATCGGAATAAATCTGAAGATTGAGCAGGCGGTTGACTCCAAGACTCAAAATGCCAAGCAGGGACTTTCCGTCAACAATCATATGATCACATTGTAAATCAAGATCACCGGAATACCCTTCAAGCGCTTTTTAATAATCCATCACTTCATCGACGGACTGGAATACAACCTTTACTTCTCCCATGTGAAGTACCTCCTTTATACATTGATAAGTATGTTGTATTTTAGTGGAAATGAAAAGAAAAGTCAAATAAGAAGTTGTTAAGAAACAGCAGATTCATGCTAAAATACCGTTAATATGCGGCCCTGATGAGGAGTGAACTGTAACTGAAGCAGAGAGTAGCACAGAAATACAGAGATAATAATTGACATATGTCAAAAATTGCCTTATAATAAATGACATATGTCAATAACATCTGCACAAGGGAGGAAACGATATGGCACGGCCCGTTAAGGCGAGACGGATATGCGGAATACCGGGAAGAATGCGGTTTGGACCGTTGGAAGCAGGGACAGGCCCGGAGTCGGACCAGATGATTTCCCTGACGCTGGAAGAGTATGAGACGATTCGCCTCATCGACTACCTGGGCTGTACTCAGGAGGAATGCGCAGATCAGATGGGGGTGGCCAGGACGACGGTTCAGGCCGTATACCAGTCCGCGAGGTTGAAGATAGCGGCCATGCTGGTGGAGGGAAGCGCTCTTTCCATCTGCGGAGGGAACTATGAGGTATGCCCCAGGGCGGGCGGCTGCTGTAAAAAGGACTGCAGAAAGCGTCTCTGCCCCGGACGCAGATGTGATGGACAAGAGCACTCTCGGAAACTCCCTTGCGCCCATCTTTGTGGCTGATTTTCCGCCATATGCACACAAATTTATTCAACGTACACGCCGTGTACGCCTCGTAAATTTGTGCACATCTGACGAAAAATCATCTCACAAATCTGAGCACAAGGAGTTTCCGAGAGTACTCGAATATCATAATGGAGGATGGAATCATGAAAATTGCGGTAACGTATGAGAACGGCGGTGTGTTTCAGCATTTTGGACACAGCGAACAGTTTAAGATTTATCAGGTAGAAGAGGGAAACGTTGTATCTTCAGAGGTCGTGGAAACCGATGGAAACGGTCACGGCGCGCTGGCTGGATTCTTAAAAGGGATGGGAGTGGAGACTCTGATCTGCGGAGGTATCGGCGGAGGAGCGAGAAATGCGCTGAGTGAGGCCGGAATCCAACTGTATCCGGGTGTGAGCGGAGATGCGGACCAGGCTGTGGAGGCGCTCTTAAAGGGAACGCTCTCCTACAATCCTGATACCATGTGCAGCCACCACCATGAAGGCGAAGAGCATGACTGCAATCATGGCGGCGGAAGCTGTCATCACTAGAGTGTGTCAGAAAGCAATTTTCAAACACGCTCTAAAGCTCTGTTGGTTTAAACAGGGCTGTCTTCGCGGCGTTTCGCGGGAATCTTTATGGTCACCTCCGTTCCTGTTCCGGGAGAACTCTGGAAGGTAAGGCCGTAGGAATCTCCGTAGAGACGCTTCAGGCGGAGGTTGGTGTTATAGACACCGATGTGTACAGAATCGGAGGTTCCATTTGCCATGGAATCTCCTTTTCCTTCTGCCAGAATAGATTCCAGCTTTTCGGGAGAAATTCCGATGCCGTCATCGGAGATGAGGAAGACAATGTCCCCGTCCTGCCGCCAGCCCGTCAGAAGGATGTTGCCGCTTTTTTCTTCTTTGTCCATGATTCCGTGGAGCCATGCATTCTCCACAATGGGCTGGAAGGTCAGCTTTGGAATGGTATATTCGGACAGTTCATCCGGCACATCCACGACGAAACTGACACAGTCGTCGTAACGCATGTTCTGGAGCTCCACGTATAGCTCGGTGTGTTCCAGTTCTTCCTCGATGGTGTTCATAAGCCCCCGCTTGCTGAGCGTCAGCTTATAGAAACGGGAGAGTGTCTGGACCGCCTTCGTAACGTCTTCTTTTCGTCCGGTTCTGGACAGCCAGTTAATCATATCCAGTGTATTATAGAGAAAATGCGGATTAATCTGCGCCTGTAAGGCCCGGAACTCCGCCAGCCTTAAGTCTTCGGAGGCCTTCTCCTGACTGTTCATCAGATCGTTGATCTCTTCCGTCATATAGTTGTACGTGTCGGTGAGGACGCCGATCTCGTCACAACCGGTCTCTTCGGCCTCCATCGGCCTGGGGCGGCCTGTACGGACGGATTCCATCTGATAGGCCACCGCGATGATACGGTCCGCGATGGAGACGGAAAGCTTCAGGGCGATGAAGAGGGCGGCGGCGGTGAAGAGAAGGTAGGCCATAATCAGCTGAAGAATCAGCTTCCTACCTGCGTCGGTGATGTGGCTGGAGGGCAGCAGGGAAACCATGTACCAGTCCGTGTTCCTGACTGGGAAGTAGGCCGTATATGCGTCGCCATCCGGATACTCCACCAGGGAAAATGTCTTTTCCGGACCGATCCTGGTAAAGAGTTCGTCCGCGGGAATATAGTAGATCCCCGCAAGGGCCATGTCGGAGGCGGATACCATCACGTCACGGCTGTTGATGATGTAAGCTGCCTCTCCCTTGACTGAGGCGTTGTTAATAAGCGCGGAATCGAAGGGCTCACCGTTAAAATACACCGCCAGATAGGCGGAGGCCTGCACAAGCTCCTGATCGGAGCCTACAGGCGGCAGATAGGTGATCTTGGAAATATAGGCCAGGCGGCCGAATTCCCCTGCTTCGGACGGACTTAAGTAGAGCTCCGGGCAGAGCAGCTCCCTATCATGCATGGTGCTGAAGATTCCGTACCAGTAGCTGCTGCTGATAGAGGAGACAGGAGCAAACAGCCGGTTGCCCTCGGTATTGTATTTCATCAGATCAGGGTAAACGGAATCATCGTAGTAGATGCGAATTCCCGTGATCATGGTGTTGTCGGTCAGGCTGTCCGTCAAATGAAACAGGCTGTCCATCCGGTTCTGCTCCGGCTCAAACGCCGCTGCATCGCTCTCCGAGAGATAGAAGAGGCGGTGGATGGAGGAAGACTCCTTGAGTGCGTCAGATACATAGGTCACATGGGACACCAGATTCTCGATCGACGCCGCCGTCTGTGCAGATAAGGCCTGTTCCGAGCGAATGGAGTCGTCCATGACGATGCCGTAAAGCTTTACGAAAATAAAGCCTGATAAGACCGCCGTGGGCAGCAGAATTAAAAGAGCATGGGAGATAACAAGCTTATTCTTTAATTTCAGGTCATACGTATAGTGACGCATCATTCGTTTGAAGAAGTTTCTCATGAAAGTATTTTCTCCCTGTATTCAGAAGGGGACAGGCCCACCAGCTTTCGAAAGGTCTTGCTGTAATAGTTGCCGTCGCTGTAGCCCACCTTGGAGGAAATATCGGCGATCTTATAACGGGGATCGCCCAAAAACTGCTTGGACTTCTTGATCCGGTAATTGGTCAGATACTGGTTCAGTGTCTGACCCGTCTCATTTTTAAACAGCGTGCAGATATAGCTGGAAGACCGGTTCACATATTCGCTGACATCCAGCACAGAGAGCGAGGAGATGGCATAGTTCTGGTGAAGGTATTCCTTGACCTGAAAGACCAGGGGATTCTCCCCCGTGTCCCGGCTTAAATGGTCAAAATACTGTTCGATTTTCTCTGCCAGCAGGCTGTGCAGCTCAGAAAATGTGCGGCAGCGGAGTACGCTGTCCCAGATGGACTGAGGATTTACTCCCTCGCTGCTCCACAGGGAAACATAGTTCATGATGCCGTTTTCGTCCAGCTTGACAAGGTATTTGTAATAGATATCCTTCACCTGGCTGGGCAGAAGCGGCTGGCCGTTCAAGATGGAATCATGGAGCTGTTTCACCAGTTCCAGCGCCTTCTCCTTCTGCTTTTCCGAGAGGGCCAGGCCAAAGTCCATCAGTACATCGGCGGGCGGGCAGAGGGCGGCCGGTTTATCGTAATCGGTCAAAATGGAATTGAACTCGTGAAAAAAACTGTTTTCCAGGAGATGCTTCGCCTTTTCATAAGAGAGATGGACAGAGGCGGTGCCCGTGACGATAGGGCCTACTGCGAGGAAAAAGCGGCAGTATTTGTCGAAGCTCTCCTGTAAGAACAGGGCGCATCGTTTAACAGCCTCCTTATCCGGCTTTTTCTCAGAATATATATGTACGATTACATAGCGGTCGGAGCGGAAGGCATAGACCTGCTTTAATCCCAGCTCCTTTAACAGAATCAGGAAATTCTCCCGCGCCTCATCCATCGGGATCTCCGGAAGCTCGGAGAGCGGCGTCATGCTGTCTACGATGATTGTGAAAAATGAGGTAGCGGGACCGATGGTAAGCTCCAACTGGCCGCTCAGCTCCAGCGCCGCCGCTTCGCTGTCCGGAAGCGACAGAAGGTGGGCCAGATGGCCTTTCTGCTCCTTTTCCTGTATCATGACGGCGCTCCGCGTGTGGCTGCGCACCTGGCAGTTTAACAGGGCCTCGGCCAGGGCGTCGTCGAGCTCGGAGAGGCTCAGTGGTTTCTCTACGTAACGGACAGCCTTCAGTTTGATGGCTGCCTTTAAATACTCTTTATCAGAATAGGCGCTCATGAAAATAATAGCGGTATCAGGATTCTTTTCTAAAATGGCTTCTGCCATCTCAACACCTGTCATCCGGGGCATCCTCACATCGGTTAAGACAATGTCCGGCTGTTCGGAGACCGCAGTCTCCAGGCCATGTACTCCGTCGTCGGCGAGAAGTATGGAGTCAAAAGGCAGAGAAAGCCTGGCGATGCTGTCACGGATTCCTTCGCGGGTCAGTTTTTCGTCGTCTACAATCAGCAGTTTCATCGTATCTTTCTCCTTCCAAAAATGCGGGATCGCCAGAACGTTCCCGGTTTCATGTTTTGTAAACATGGTATATAAATATTGTAACAGGAAATAGGAAATATGCAACGAAAATAGACAAATTACCCCATGGGTATTATACTGGTATATGATGGAAACAAAAGAGGAGACAGCGGAGGGAAGACGGTGAAACGGTTCTGGCTGATAATAGGACTTCTGACCATTTTAAGTCTTGCGGCGTGCAGTGCTGCGGGGCTGGTGGAGGAGAATCCGGAATATGCAGTAATCATGAAATCGAAGGATAACCAGTATAATGAAGAAGTGGCGGAATCGTTCCGCCAGGTGACAGAGGAAGCGGGATATCGCTGCGAGGTGCTGTATCCGGAATCGGCGAGGGCCCAGGATCAGGTGATTCTTGTGCGCCGTATGATGCGGGAGCGGGTGAAAGCCATCGCTATCGCGGTCAGTGACGAACATGCGCTCGCTCCCGTGTTAAAGGAGGCGATGGCAAAAGGAATCGTGGTCACTACTTTAGATTCTGACACGGAAAAGGACAGCCGCAGCATTTATGTGAGCCCGGCCGATCCGAAGGAGACAGGCGCCAGTCTGGTGCACGCGGTCAGGGACTGTATGGCTGGGGAGGGCCAGTGGGCAATCCTTTCGGCCCAGGCCCGTTCTGCTAATCAGAGCCAGTGGATTCGCGCCATGATGGAGGAACTGGAACAGCCGGAGTATCAGAATATGCGTCTCGTGGATATTGTATATGGGGAGGATGATTATAAGGCATCCGAAGCCAGGACGAGAGAGCTGATAGAGAGGTACCCGGCACTTAAGGCGATCTGTGCGCCCACCACGGTAGGGATTAAGGCCGCTGCGGATGTTGTAAAAGAGCAGGGACTTGAGGGACAGATCAGGGTGACAGGTCTTGGGGTTCCACCCATGTCTGAGGAAGACGCTGTTTCTGACTACGCCTGCGTGTGTCCGGAGTTAAATCTCTGGAATCCGGCTGCTTTAGGAAAGCTGTCTGCCCAGGTGTCCATGGCACTGGTTAATCAGGAACTTACAGTGAGAGAAGGAGCGGTATTTAAAACGGAAGACGGCAGGGATTATCCGATTCATGAGGGAGCCGGCGGCGGCCTGGAAGTGACGGCGGGCGGTCCCGCATCACCGGATGAGGGCGGCAGCGGCCTGTGAAACAGGGATAAATGGCAAAAACGAAATATTTTCCAGTATTTAGAAAAATATTACCGTAGAAATGTCGAATCGTGTCGTGGTATGATATAAACTGTCAGAAAACAAAGGGGTGATAAAAATGAAGCATATTTTCGTAACGTTTGACCAGGCAGAACAGATCTTTTCATTTGTAAAAATTATGAGCAAATGTGATTTTGATGCGGACGTAAAACTGGGAAGCCGTATAGTAGATGCGAAGTCGATTGTTGGAGTGCTGTCCCTTGCTAAATCGAGAACAGTAGAAGTTATCTTCCATACAGATAACTGTGATAATATAATTGATCAGATAGCAGCTATCGTTCCCATCGCTGCGTGAAGAAAAAGCAAAATCAGGCCGAATAAGCCATAGAGTTTTGACTGCCGGAAGGCAGAGAAAGTAAAAGGTAGAACCGTTTACTTTCTCTGCCTTCTTTTTGTGTAACAGCTGCTTCAGAGGGGCTCTCTCATGAGCCTGTGGACTGGTAATGGGACAATCCGAAACGCCACAGGCAGGCCGCCGGAATTAAGAAGAGGCAGGCGGGCAGCGGAAGAAGGGCGTACCAGTCCCTGGCAGTTTTGCCGGTCAGATAGAGGAAGGGGTAGTACTGGAACAGGGAAAACGGCACCAGGAAGGTGCAGATCGTGAGCACCGTCTTTCCGTAAATGGCGATCGGATATTTACCGTACTCCCGCGCGCCGTCCGTGAACACGTTCATGAACTCCAGCCCCTCCAGGGTGAAGAAACAGATGGAGGCGAAGATGATATAGACAGCGGCAAACACGAGGGTCCCGCCTCCGATCATGAGGACCAGCGTGAGCACCCGCATCGGTGTCCAGAGAATACCGCTTTTCGCCACTCCGTAAGCCAGCATGACGACAGCCTGGAGAAGCCGTCCGATCCTTGTAAGCTCGATCTTGCTGCACAGCACCAGGAAGACGCAGCTGCCCGGCCGCAGCAGGATCCGGTCGAATTCACCGTTTCCAATCATCAGGTTGAAAGTATCGAAGCTGCGGAAAAATGTCTCCGCCAGCGTGTACGCCATCAGCGTGATGGAAAAACATAAGAGCACCTCCGGATAGATGAAGCCGGAAACCTCATGAAAACGCGTCATCATGAAGTAGACGCCCAGAAACGCGTTAAAAGAGACGAGAAACTGTCCCAGCATGGTGAAAAAGAACGAAGCCTTGTGCTGCATCATGCTTTTTAACTGCATTTCAAAAAAACGAAAATAAAGCCGTACTGCTTTCATAAAAGATTCCTCCTTTTTCTCAACCGCCCTGTATGACAACGTGTTTCAATGCATGGCGTTCCATGGCCCGGCCGGCGGCCAGCATCACAAGCAGCCAGAAGACCTGCAGAGAAAGGCTTAAGTATATCTCACGGCCGCTCAAATCACCGCCGAAGATGCGGAACGGCACATTCTGTATGGAGGCAAAGGGCAGAAGGCTGACGACAGCTCCTATATTTCCCGGCAAAAAGGGCAGTGGGATGACGGCGCCGCTGAAAAAATCGAAGAGCGACGAGACGATCAGCCGGATTCCCTGAGAGGAGATAGTATAAAAAACAGACATATAGACCACCATGTTAAGCGCAGTGACGATGAACAGCGCCAGAACCATGGAAAGTACGGTAAAAAACCAGGTTCCCGCATGGGAGGGAAGTGTGAGGCCGTAGGGCTTCGGAAGGAGAAGGGCTGCGATGAGAATCGGCATACAGCGCAGCACCGCCTTTGACAGACGGACGGCGAGACTCCGGACATACCACATATTATAGAGGCGCACGGGACGGCAGAGCTCGTAGGCTACATTGCCCGTGGTGATGGAATCAAACAGCTCCATCTCCCAGAACCAGGCCATGTAGAGGGCCAGAAATGCCTGCTGAAGCCAGACGTAGGTCGACAGCGCCTGAAAGGTCATGGGAAATGACGAGGAATCCGCCTGGTAGAAGGCCCGGAACAGTAAAATCTCCATGGCGCCCCAGACAAACTGGGTGACCATGCCTGACACCGCGGCAGTCCGGTACTGCAGCCCGTGTAGGAAGCGAATCCGGAAAAATGAGAGGTATTTTTTCATAAGCGGCCTCCTAAATCCGATAATCGCGGTACAGATCCGCGACCATCTCATCCAAAGTTTCCCCTTCTTCCCGGCAGTGATTTTTCAGTGACCCGAAGGTGCCGTCTAAAAGCAGACGGCCTCTTCCGATCAGCATGACCCGGTCTGCCATGGCTTCTATGTCCTGCATGTCATGGGTGGTCAGGAGGACCGTGGTGCCGTGAATTCTGTTCTGTCTGCGGATAAAGTCACGGACTGCCAGCTTGGAGACGGCATCCAGGCCGATGGTCGGCTCATCCAAAAATAAGATTTTCGGCCGGTGCAGCAGGGAGGCGGCGATTTCACAGCGCATCCGCTGGCCGAGGGACAGCTGTCTGGCAGGCGTCCGCATGATTTCACTCAAGGACAGTAAATCTACAAGCTCGTCGAGTGCGTCTTCGTAATGTGTCTGGGGAATTTCATAGATGTCGCGGAGAAGCTCGAAGGAATCAATGACGGGCACGTCCCACCAGAGCTGTGAGCGCTGGCCGAATACGACGCCGATCTCTTTTACGTGTTCCCTCCGTTCCTTCCAGGGTATCCGGCCGTCAATGAGGCAGGTTCCGCTGTCGGGAGTCAGAATTCCGCTTAAGATTTTGATGGTGGAGCTTTTTCCTGCGCCGTTGGGGCCTATGTAGCCAACCATCTCACCGTCTCCGATGGTGAAGGTGATGTCGTTCAGCGCATGGACATAGTCCACTTCTCTGTGAAAAAGCGCCCTGACCGCTTCAGAAAAGCCGGCGCTCCTTCTTGCGACTTTAAAAGTCTTGTTCACATGTTCCACTTGAATCATAATGGTTCCTCCTGGTAGTAATATTATGGAACGTGGACTTTCTGACAGAGGACAGCCGGTTGCAGATCTGTCGTAACAGTGAGTGCGTTCTAATATCTTGCCAAGCGGTGGAATGCCTCAAAAACCGCATTCCTCTCCGGGAGGTGACTGTGCAGCAGGAAATGACGCCTGCTTTCCGGGGACTCTACCGTGGTATCAATATTCTCTTTTCCCGATTCCCGGAATGGGATGAAGGCGGGAGAAAGGAACTTCATTTTAGCACCGGAGAGGGCAAAAGTCAACGGAAAAAGGGTATTGACTTATTCATAAAATGTGATAATATAAACATATGAACAGTTATTCATATGATGGAATAAAATAAGAACAAGAAGGAGGTAAATCATGGAGGATGGAAACAGAATGGATCTGCAGGACAGCGAGGCACCTCACTGTGATTTTATATCGGTCCACGAGGACATTGTAAACCGTGTCATGCAGGTGATGCCGGCTGACCAGCAGCTTCTGGATCTGGCCGAATTCTTCCGGGTATTCGGAGATTCCACCAGAATCAGGATCCTGTATGTACTCAGCCAGTCAGAGATGTGCGTTTGTGATATTGCAGGCCTTTTGAAGATGGGGCAGTCAGCGATATCCCATCAGCTGCGCGTCCTAAAGCAGATGCGTCTGGTAAAGTTCAGGCGGGACGGAAAAACCGTATTTTATTCCCTCGCAGACGGCCATATCGAGACGATTCTGGCCCAGGGCATGGAACATATCTGCGAATAAGAGAAAAGAAAAAGGAGAGAGTAAGGTATGAGAAAGATTATTAAATTAGAAGGTTTATGCTGTGCAAACTGTGCTTCAAAGATCGAGACTGAGGTTTCGAAGCTGGCAGGCGTGAAGTCTGCGGCACTCAGCTTTATGACGCAGAGACTGACCATGGAGGTCGAGGACGACCGTGCAGACGCGATTGTGGAAGAAAGCAGAAAAATTGCATATAAGATAGAACCGGAAGCAGAATTTAAGGTACTCCGGTAAACGTTAAGGAGCAGCGATGACGAAAAAACAGAAAACGATGGTAGTAAGGCTGGCGGTCAGCGCGGTATTTCTGATCGCAGGAGCCCTGATGGAAGGGAAGACGGCTTATGCCTGGATTCCGTTTGTAATTTCCTATCTGTCTGCCGGATATGACATTCCGCTCAAGGCGGTGCGCAACATTTCCCATGGCCAGGTATTTGATGAGAATTTCCTGATGACAGTGGCAACCTTCGGAGCGATTGGGTGTGGAGCCCTGGAAGAAGCGGTTGCGGTCATGCTGTTTTATCAGGTAGGAGAGTTATTCAGCGATTATGCTGTCAACAAGTCGAGAAAGTCCATCACCGAGCTGATGGATATCAACCCGGAGTATGCCAACCTGGTCCGGGATGGAAAAGAAGAGAAGGTCGATCCGTATGAAGTCGAAATCGGAGATACGATCGTCGTTAAGCCAGGGGAAAAGGTGCCGCTCGACGGCGTGATTATAAAAGGAAACTCCAGCCTCGATACGAAGGCGCTGACCGGAGAGTCCATGCCGGTGGAGGTAAAGGATCATGATCCGATCATCAGCGGCTCTATCAATCTAAACGGAGTTCTGGAGGTCCGGGTGACGAAGCTGTTCGATGACTCCACCGTGGCAAAGATCCTGGAACTGGTGGAAAATGCCAGCTCCAGAAAGGCAAAGGCCGAGAACTTCATCACCAAATTTGCCAGAGTGTATACCCCAGTGGTCGTCTGTCTGGCGCTGGCTCTGGCTATTATTCCGCCTTTGCTCTTGGCCGGAAACTGGGGAATCTGGATTTACCGCGCGTGCAGTTTCCTGGTAGTGTCCTGCCCATGCGCACTGGTTATCTCCGTCCCGCTCAGCTTCTTCGGAGGCCTGGGAGCGGCTTCGAAGCAGGGGATCCTGATGAAGGGAAGCAACTATCTGGAAGCGGTGGCGTCACTCGATACGGTGGTATTTGATAAGACAGGAACACTGACCACTGGAAAGTTCCAGGTGACACGGGTAAAACCGGTGGAGGGAACGAAGGACGAACTGCTTGAACTGGCGGCCTACGGAGAGTTTCATTCCAACCATCCGATTGCCCTGTCGGTGAAGGACGCATATGGAAAGAGCGTGGAGGAATCCAGGATTATCACGGCGGAAGAGATTGCCGGACACGGAATCCACGCGGTACTGGATCTGGAGAACGGCAGAAAAGACTTATTTATCGGTAACGAAAGGCTGATGAAGGCACAGGGAATCACCATTACCGATGTGCCGGAGATTATGGGAACATCCCTTTACATCGCAGAAGGCGGCGTGTTCCTCGGTTCCATCATCATTTCCGATACGGTGCGCGAGGATGTGCCGGAAGCGCTGCACGGACTGAGAAGAGCCGGCGTCAGACGCCTCATAATGCTGACCGGAGACAAACCGGAAGTGGGCAGGGCGGTTGCAGATAAGCTGAGCCTCGATGAAGCGTACGGCGGCCTCCTGCCGGGGGATAAAGTGGGGAAGGTAGAAGAACTCCTCACTACGAAGCCGGAAGGCAGCACACTGGGATTCGTGGGCGACGGCATCAATGACGCCCCTGTTCTTGCCAGAGCGGATATCGGTATCGCCATGGGCGGAATCGGTTCCGACGCGGCAGTGGAAGCCGCGGATGTGGTGATTATGACAGACGAACCTTCCAAACTCGTGGATGCCATCGTTATCGCCAGAAAAACCATGCGGATTGTAAAACAGAATATTATATTTGCAATCGGTGTCAAGGTACTGGTTTTGATTCTGACGGCACTCGGATTTGCAACCATGTGGGCGGCGGTATTCGCCGATGTGGGTGTTTCGGTACTGGCGATTTTAAATGCCATCAGGGCGCTGAATTATAAGAAGGCGCGGGAGAAGGCGTTTGAGGGCAGCGCAGGTACGGAAGTTTAAGGGAAATGGCCCCATACCTTTGCGGGAAAACCGGATGACTGGATTGTTTTCCAAATATGAATAAAATGCTTCCAGAATAAGAATAAAAATACATTGACAAACTTTTTTCAAGCTGTTATATTTTATGCATATAACGGGGGTGATGTAAGAGAATTTCATCGGGGCGGAAGCTCCGGTCAGGGGTTCTGGCACATCACGCCCCTTTTTGTGTCATAGGGAAGGGAGAAGCTATTATGAGCAAATACAGTAAGGAAGATATCTTCCGAATCGTGGAAGAGGAAGATGTGGAGTTTATCCGACTTCAATTCACTGACATTTTTGGCATGTTGAAAAATGTTGCCATCACATCGAGCCAGCTGAAGAAGGCGCTCGATAACCGCTGTATGTTTGACGGGTCCTCGATCGAGGGCTTTGTGCGGATCGAGGAATCCGATATGTATTTATATCCGGATCTGGATACCTTTGAGATTTTTCCGTGGCGCCCGCAGCAGGGAAAGGTGGCGCGGCTGATGTGTGACGTCTACCGTCCCAATAAGACTCCGTTTGAGGGGGATCCGCGGTATGTGCTGAGAAGCGTGCTAAAGGAAGCGGCCGATATGGGTTTTGTCTTTAACGCCGGACCGGAATGCGAATTTTTTATTTTTCAGACAGACGAGGAGGGACGACCGACGACGGAGACCCACGAAATGGCCGGGTACTTCGACGTGGCTCCTATTGATCAGGGAGAGAATGTCCGCCGGGATATCGTGCTCAATCTGGAGGATATGGGATTTATGATAGAGGCATCTCACCATGAGATGGCGCCGGGACAGCATGAAATCGACTTTGAATACGCGGAAGGGCTGGTGACGGCTGACAATGTCATGACGTTTAAGATGGCAGTAAAAGCGATTGCGAAACGCCACGGCCTTCATGCCACGTTTATGCCGAAGCCGAAGGCGGGAGTCAATGGATCGGGTATGCACTTAAATATGTCCCTGTCTGATTTAAATGGAAAGAACTTATTTGAGGATGAGGCGGATCCATTGGGGCTCAGCCAGCTCGCCTACCAGTTTATGGCCGGCATCCTCTGCCATATGAAGGAGATGACCATTTTAACGAATCCGCTGGTGAATTCCTACAAGCGGCTCGTACCCGGGTACGACGCGCCCATCTATATCGCGTGGTCCGCAAAGGCAAACCGCAGTCCGCTGATTCGGATTCCGTCGTCGAGAGGAGAGAGCACCCGGATCGAGCTGCGCTGCCCGGACCCTTCCGTCAATCCATATCTGGCGCTGGCGGCCTGCCTGGCGGCTGGCCTGGACGGAATTAAAAAAGGTATGGTTCCGCCCGACAGTGTGGATACTAATATTTATACCATGGCGCCGGAGGAGGTTCTTGCGCGCGGTATTTCCAGGCTTCCTGAGACGCTCGGAGAGGCCATCGAGGAATTTAAGAGCAGCGAATTTATGAAAGAGGTTCTGGGAGAGCATATTTATACCAAGTATCTGGAGGCCAAGGAAGCCGAATGGAGGATGTTTCGGGCGTACGTAACGGATTGGGAGACAAAGGAGTACTTGTATAAGTATTAATTTTTTTGTTTCTCAGCTGATTCGATACCCTGGAGGTGAGTGCGCTTGGCCAATGTGATTGTGGCGTTCTCCAAACCGGAGGACGCGAAAAATATTAGGAATATCCTTGCAAAAAATGGCTTTTCGGTCGCGGCGGTCTGTACTTCCGGCGCACAGGCCATTAACAGCGCCGATGAACTGGGAAGTGGGATTGTGGTATGCGGGGCCAGATTTGCAGACATGGTGTACGACGAACTCTACGACTGTCTGCCTCCGGGAGTCCGGATGCTTTTGGTGGCATCGCCGGGACACTGGAACGGAAGAGCGCCGGAGGATGTAGTCTGTCTCGGGCTGCCCCTGAAGGTTCACGATCTGATCAGCACTCTGGAGATGATGATGGAATCGCTGGTCAGGAGAAGGAGAAAACAGAGACTGAAGCCCCTGGAACGGAGCAGGGAAGAACAGGAATTAATCAAACAGGCGAAGGAACTTCTGATGGACAGAAACCATATGACCGAGGCGGATGCCCACCGCTATCTGCAGAAATGCAGCATGGACAGCGGCACCAACATGGTGGAAACCGCGCAGATGATCATGAGCCTGATTAACAGATAAGGGGGATACCATGAAGTTTACAAAGATGCAGGGAACGGGGAACGACTACGTGTATATCAACTGTTTTGAGGAGACGGTGGAGAGACCGGAGGAGCTGGCGGTAAAGGTCAGTGACCGCCATTTTGGAATCGGTTCGGATGGCCTGATTCTGATCTGTCCTTCCGGGCAGGCGGACTGCCGCATGAAGATGTTTAATGCCGACGGCTCCGAGAGCGAGATGTGCGGAAACGGAATCCGGTGTGTGGGGAAATACGTGTACGACCACCATATCGTGGAAAAGGATGAATTCGATGTGGAGACGAAGGCGGGAATCAAGCATTTAAAGGTCACTGACGAGGGCGGTAAGGCCTCACTAATCACCGTGGATATGGGGATTCCGGAGGTGACGGGAGAGGTGCCGGAGCCGATCATGATCGACGGCCGGTCCTATGAGTTCATTGGAATCTCCATGGGAAATCCTCACGCCATCTATTATATGGATGAGATTGACGGATTGGATTTAGAGGCCATGGGACCGGCGTTTGAGACACATAAACGTTTTCCGGAACGGACCAACTCAGAGTTTATCCAGGTGATCGACAGAAGCCATCTACGCATGCGTGTGTGGGAGCGCGGAAGCGGAGAGACGTGGGCCTGCGGCACAGGAGCGACGGCGAGCGCTGTAGCCTCCATCTTAAGCGGCAGGACGGAGAATACCGTGGAGGTGGAACTGAAGGGGGGAACATTAAGCATAACCTGGGACCGGGAGAGCGGCCATGTGTATATGACCGGACCGGCTGTGGAAGTATTTCAGGGGGGATTTGATCCAGAAAATTTATAATTTGCTCACAGGAGGACATCGATGGTAAAAGTAAATGACAACTATCTGAAACTGCCGGGAAGCTACCTGTTTTCCGCTATTGCGAAAAAGGTGAATGCCTATACCGCTGCAAATCCGGATAAGAAGATTATCCGTTTGGGAATCGGCGACGTCACGCAGCCCATTGCGCCGGCTCTCATAAAGGCGCTTCACGATGCCGTGGAGGAGATGGGCAGTGTAGAGACATTTCATGGTTACGCGCCGGATCTTGGCTATGGCTTTTTGCGGGAGGCCATCGCGGCTGGCGATTACGCCGCCCGTGGATGTAAGATCGAGGCGGATGAAATCTTCATCTCCGACGGTGCGAAATGCGACTGCGGCAATATCCAGGAGATTTTCAGCGAGGACGCGGTAATTGCAGTCTGCGATCCGGTCTATCCGGTTTACGTGGATTCCAACGTCATGGCCGGCAGAACCGGAGAGTATGATGAGAAGACGGGAAAATGGAGCAGAGTCATTTACATGCCGTGCACGGCGGAAAACCAGTTTGTCCCGGAACTCCCGGAGGAGACTCCCGATCTGATCTATCTGTGCGTTCCAAACAATCCGACCGGAACGACGCTTACGAGAGACCAGCTTAAGGTGTGGGTCGACTATGCCAACAGAACGGGAGCCGTGATCCTTTACGATGCGGCTTATGAGGCGTATATCGCAGAGCCGTCGGTTCCGCACTCCATCTTCGAGATCGAAGGGGCCAGAACATGTGCCATAGAGTTCCGTTCCTTCTCGAAAAACGCCGGCTTTACCGGCGTGCGTCTGGGATTTACCGTGATTCCGAAGGAGTTGGTCCGTGGAGGTGTCATGCTCCATTCCCTGTGGGCGAGGCGCCACGGAACGAAGTTCAACGGCGCCCCCTATATCGTTCAGAAGGCCGGTGAGGCGGTATACTCTCCGGAAGGCAGAGAGCAGCTAAAGGAACAGGTAGCCTATTATATGAGAAATGCGAAGGTGATCTATGAGGGGCTGAAGGAAATCGGATGCGAGGTGTACGGCGGTGTCAACGCCCCCTATATCTGGCTTTTAGTCCCTGGCGGAATGACCTCCTGGGAGTTCTTCGACTGCCTCTTAAATGAGGCCGGCGTGGTGGGAACTCCTGGAAGCGGATTCGGGCCCAGCGGCGAGGGATATTTTCGTTTAACGGCATTTGGCACGTATGAGAATACGGTGGAGGCCGTGGAACGCATGAAAAATATGGTTTCCCTAAGAAAATAACGTTGACAACCGCCCTTTCTGTGGTTATGCTAGATGAGAAATAAGAAAATAAAGATAATGGTTGTGAATAAAAAGGACAAAAGCGTTCGTACCCTGGTGGTACTGACGCTTTTTTTGTTTCACAGGGGACTCCGCTTGCCGGAATTTTTATTCTATAAAAGGAGAGAAAAATCAGATGGATGAGATCGATAAGAAAATATTGCAGATGCTGCAGGAAAATGCAAGGTATTCCCTCAAGAAGATTGCTGAGAGTACCTTTCTGTCTTCGCCGGCGGTTTCCTCCAGGATTGGAAAACTGGAACGGGAGGACATCATCACCGGGTACCACGCGGCGGTGGATCCGGTTAAGCTGGGATATCACATCACGGCATATGTAAATCTGGATGTTGTGCCTGGAGAGAAGCTGGGATTTTACGAACGGATGGCGGAGATTCCCAATGTGCTGGAGTGCAGCTGCGTGACGGGAGATTACTCCATGCTGTTGAAGGTGACCTTCCGGAGCACCATGGAGCTGGACGCTTTTATCGGTGAAGTGCAGAAATACGGGAAGACGAACACACAGATCGTACTGTCAACTCCGGTCGGTCCCAGGGGGGCGGATGTCATGGAGGCTGGTAGCTTTCACGATTAATATCTTCGATCGATTAACTAATTATTAATTATAGTGCAATTTTATAAATAGTATTGTGCATTTTCTGAAATTTTTGTATAATATATCTAAAGTGTATCAGACTGACAAGTGCATTTTCAGCAGGGAGGAGCAGAATGAAAAGATACAATATTAATTCTGACTGGAAATTCAGAAAAGGCGATGGAAGCCCTGCCTCCGTGGTTACGCTGCCTCACATCTGGGATATCAGGGGAGGTCAGAATGGAAACGGCGGTTATGTGGGAGCGTGCGTCTATGAAAAGCAGATTGTGATGTCGGATGACTGGAAAGGCAGGGATATCTATCTGGAGATAGGCGCTGCGGGCAGTGTCGCCGAGGTTGTGATCAATGGTCAGCCAGTGGGGACGCATAAAGGCGGCTACTCCTTATTCCGGTTTAACATTACGGAATGGATGAGACCGGGGCATTACAACCGGATTGAAGTGCGGGTGGACAATTCCGTGCGCGACGATGTGTATCCGATCGCGGCGGATTACACGTTTTTCGGCGGTATTTACCGGGATGTCAATCTTGTGGTGGCGGATTCGTCGAGATTCAGCCTGGATGACGACGGCTCTGAGGGTGTTTATATCATTCCGGAGATTACGGGCGGCGGAAGAGGACGGGTCCGCGTGTACAGTGTGGTGGACGAGCCGGAAGGGTGCGAGGTCTGCTGCCAGGTGCTGGATCAGGACGGGGAGCTGTGTACGAAAGCGACGGTCAAGGCAGGAAAGGAGCCGGCAGAGCTTTTTATCGAGCAGCCTGTTTTGTGGAATGGACGTAGTGGTGCTTATCAGTACACGCTGTCCGCAGATTTGCTGAAAAACGGAAAGTGGATGGAGAAGCGGATTATCCGATTCGGCTTTCGAAGTATCAGCCTTTCCGCAGAAAGCGGTTTTCAGCTGAACGGAGAGAGGCTGTTTCTCCACGGCGTAGGGCGTCATCAGGACAGAGAGGACTGCGGATGGGCCATTTCCCGGGAGGACATGGAGGAGGACATGGCCCTCTTAAAGGAAATCGGCGCCAATACCGTAAGGCTGGCCCACTATCAGCATGCTCCTTATTTTTATGAGCTGTGCGACCGGGAGGGGCTGGCAGTATGGGCGGAGATTCCGTTTATTTCCAGGCTTTCAGACAGTGCGGCGGCCAGAGACAACGCTCTTTTGCAGCTGACGGAGCTGATAAAACAGAACTACAACCATCCGTCCATCTGCTTCTGGGGAATCGGCAACGATGTGACCATGTTCGGCGCAGAGGACTGGGTGGAGGAGGCGCTTCGGGAGATGAATGCATTGGCGAAACGCCTTGATCCCGGACGAATCACGGTCTGCTCCCACATGATGACGCTTGCGGAGGACAGCCCTTTGAGCGTTATTACTGACGGAATCGGCTATAACGTCTATTACGGATGGTATGTGGGCGAATGCAGTGACATGGGAGTCTGGCTGGATGAACTGCAGCAGAAGCAGGTGCCCGTTCCGATCGCCATATCGGAATACGGCGCGGATGGAATTCTGACTTACCAGACCGGTTCGCCGACGAAAGGCGATTACTCCGAAAGCTACCAGTCTCTGTACCACGAAGAGATGCTGGCAATCATAAGGGAGCATCCGCTGGTGTGGGCGTCCTATGTGTGGAATCTGTGTGATTTCGCCTCCGTCAACCGAAAGGAAGGCGGTGTGAGCGGGAGAAATAACAAGGGACTGGTCACGTATGACCGAAAGACGAGAAAGGACGCATTTTACCTGTATAAGGCGGAGTGGTCCGGGGAGCCGGTGGTTCATATTACCGGAAAGCGTTATAAGAGGCGGGCGGAAAGCAGTAATACTATCCGTGTTTATTCTAACGCGGAGGACGTGGAACTGTTTGTGAACAGCAAATCCATGGGAGCCATGTGCAAGGACTGCCATATCTTCTGGCTGGACGGAGTGGTGCTGCTTCCGGGGAAGAATGATATTTTGGTGAAGACGGAGCGCGGAGATTACGATGATGTGATCCTGTATGGAGAACAGGCGGATGAACCTTCCTATTTATTCAGACAGGACAGGAATGCGGAGATGCGGGAGGTGGCGACCGAATACCGTGTGAGGAACGGGTATCATTCCGTATACGATACACTGGATGAGATTTTGGACAATCCGGAGGCGAAAAAGGTTTTGGAGGAGGAGGCGGGAGCCGATGTGTTGAGCCAGCCCCTGCTGCATACGCTGGGAGAACTTCCGTTAGAAAGCATTGCAAGGAAATCGGGAGGACTCATACGCAGGGAATGGGTCATCCGGCTGAACGAACGCCTTACAAAAGTGAAGAAACTGCAGGAATAGATCAAAAATGGTACATTCAGGGCTCTTTTCACATACTTTACATCATAGAGGTATGTGAAAGGAGTTTTTCTTTTGGCTGAAAGAAAGATAGTAGTGATAGATGCCGGTCATGGAGGTTGTAGATAACGCAAGTGATGAAAACAACGAAAATACAAGGAGAAAGGCAACTGTTGTACCTATTAAAATAGAATATGTGTGAGAGGACAAGCCTTTCAATAATGTAGACGTTCAGAAATGAGCGTCTATTTTTATACCCAAAATGAAAGGAGCATTAGATTTATGAAAAAGATGTTAAAACGATTGTGTACGGGCTTCTTAGCTCTTGCAACTGTCGTTACTGCTTTACCGACTACACCCGTTCATGCAGAAAGTAAGCAATACTGGACGGAAAGTGCAGAGCGTGTCGGTATCATTGAAAAAGTAATGAATGACGGTTCTATCGGTTCGACATTCAATGAGGGCTATATGAAAGTCGAGGGCGAAACTGCCTATTGTATCGACATCAACACAGATTTTAAGAATGGCTACAAGACCAGAGCTGACGCAAGCTCACGCATGAGTGCCGACCAGATTTCAGATGTGGCGTTATCCTTAGAGTATGTCAAACAGTATGGCGAAGCTCACAAGGAACTGAACTACAAGCAAGTCTATCTGCTGGAACAATGTGTCGTCTGGCAGAGATTGAGCGTACATCTTGGCTGGCAATGTGATAACGTGCGAGCTTCTTATGATGAAATTCCAAAGGCAACGCAGGACGAAGTTTTCGCTGGTGCAAAAGCCTTTGTCAAAGAGAATAAAGGACGCTATGAATGTGGCGGTTATATCTACTCTGGCGAGGGGCAGGAATTGGGACAATTCTGGGCGAAACTCAATGTCGGGAATGCAAAACTGCAAAAGACTTCCAGTAATACCAGCATTACCGAGGGTAACGGGAATTACTCTATCGCTGGTGCAACATACGGTGTCTTTTTTAATAAGGACTGCACAAAACAGCTTGCCACCCTTACGACTGATAAAAACGGAAATACGGACGTTGTAGAGGTAACGGCTGGCACAGTCTATATCAAGGAATTATCCGCACCAGCAGGATATAAAGTAGATAAAATGGTCTATCCATTGACAATCAAAGCTGGCGAAACAGCAACTTTGAACGTATCTGATACACCAAAGGTAACAGACACTTTGATTGAGCTTTTTAAGATTGATATGGAAAGACAGAAAGACAATCCGCAGGGGAACGCTTCTCTAGCAGGTGCGGAATTTACATGGAAATATTATGCAGGCTTCTATACGAAAGACAATCTCCCTACAGAAGCTACTCGTACATGGGTTACAAAGACAATCGCTGAAACTGACAGCGACGGGACAACCCATTACATCACAAAATTAGCGGACGCATACAAGGTATCTGGCGACAGCTTCTATATGCAGGACGGAAAAGCCGTTCTTCCTTTAGGAACACTAACCGTTGAGGAAACAAAAGCTCCAAACGGTTATTTGTTAGACGGTGCATATATGCAGGCTGGCGATAAGTCGGAACAGATTAAGGGCTTATACCTTACACAGATTACAGAGGACGGTGACCTTGCCGTATTATTTGGAAGTAACCAGTTTTCCGTATCAGACAAGGTTATCCGTGGCGGTGTGAAAATTCAGAAACGAGATTTAGAAACGGGCGATACCAAACCACAAGGAAGTGCAACCTTGAAAGATACTGCCTTTGACATCATTTCCTTAAATGACAATTCTGTTTTGGTTGAGGGCAAATTATACAAGAAAAATGAAGTGGTAAAGACAATCCATACAGACATTGAGGGTGTCGCTTCTACTTCCGCTGACCTTTTACCTTATGGAAAATTCCGTATCGTTGAGAGTGAAGCTCCAAACGGATATTTGACAGACGGTGCAAAACCGATTGATTTTACAATCACAGAAAACGGAAAAATCGTGGACTTAACAGACGAAGCCCATTCTATCTACAACCAGATTAAGCGTGGAGATATTGAGGGCGTAAAAATCGGAGCAGGCACACACAAGCGTCTTGCTGATGTTCCCTTTAGGATCACGAGCAAGACGACGGGAGAAAGTCATGTGGTGGTAACTGATGATAACGGGCAGTTCTCCACTTCTTCTGACTGGGTTTCACATAAGCACAATACCAACGCAGGAAAGACCAGCGAGGACGGTGTGTGGTTTGGAACTTCTGAACCAGACGACAGCAAGGGTGCATTACCTTATGATACCTACATCATTGAAGAAATGCGTTGCGACAGTAACAAAGGATTTGAACTTATCCCACCTTTTGAAATCGTGGTATCAAGAAATAATCTTGTGATTGATTTAGGAACGCTGACTGATGAATACGAAAAAGAAATCTCTATCCATACCACAGCGACCAGCAAGGACGGCGAAAAGACAATCCTTGCAGGAAAAGAGATTATGATTGTTGATACCGTCAAATTAGACGGACTTACAAAAGGCACAAAATATCAGCTCAAAGGCTGGCAGATGTTAAAGGAAGAAAACGCCGAGCTTATCATTGACGGAAAGCGTGTAGAAAATGATTATACCTTTATTGCTGATGATGAAGCTATGAAAGTAGAAATTTCCTATACATTCAATGCGTCTGCTTTAGGTGGCAAGAACCTTGTTACCTTTGAAGAATTGTATGATTTAAGCAATCCAGACGAACCCGTAAAAGTTGCGGAACATAAAGATATTGAGGACGACGGACAAACGGTATTGATTACAGAGCGTATCATCAAGATACATACGACCGCTACTGATAAGGACGGCAACAAAGAGATTGAAGCAGGAAAAGATGTTACAATCATTGATACCGTAACCTTAGAAGGCTTAGAAGTCGGTACACAGTACAAACTTGTGGGCTGGCAGATGTTGAAAGAAGAAAATGCGGAGCTTCTTATCAATGGAAAACGTGTGGAAAGTGATTACACCTTTACCGCAGACAGCGAAACTATGAAAGTGAAAGTTGCCTTTACATTTGACGCTACTTCTCTTGACGGAAAACAGCTTGTAACTTTTGAAGAATTGTACGATTTAAGCAATCCAGACGAGCCGAAGAAAGTTACCGAGCATAAAGACATTGACGACGAGGGACAGACGATTATTTTTAAGGAAAAACCAGAAGTCCCAGAAGAACCAGAGAAACCCGAAACACCACAGACACCAGAAAAGCCAAACAAGTCTAGCGACAGTCCAAAAACGGGCGATAACACAAACCTTTACGGACTGCTTGCACTTCTTTTGACTTCTGGTGTTGGACTTGCAGGAACATACATCTACAAACGCCGTAAAATGAAGAAATCATAAGGCGGTAACAGTATGAGAAAAGAAAAATCACGTTCTCCGCCGAAGCTGTCAAACGGCAGACTTCCGCTTATTCTGGCTTGTCTGCTAACAACCTGCAAGAACACGGATAGTCAAGGGTGCGTAAGCATTTATTTTACCCTTTACTATCTGGGGACTTGCTGGTATTTCCTTAATCGCCAGAATAAGAAATTACAATCAATTTATCAAAAATAGAAAGAAACGAGGTAAAATAATATGGAAATGAAATATGTTGTGCCAGATATGGCACAGTCTTTTGGAACTCTTGAATTTGCAGGCGAAAGCGAGCCTATCTTTGAAAAGGATAAAAATAATCGCAAATTTTTAGCCAGACGAAGCTATAACCTTTATTCAGATGTGCAGAGAGGGGAAAATGTTGTGGTAGAAATTCCCGTGCAGGCTGGCGAAAAGCATTTCAAGTATGAGCAGAAAGTAAAACTTGTCAATCCGAAGTTATACGGCAGAGGTTACGCAATCGGGGATATGGGACATACCGATTATGTGTTGCTTGCTGATGATATTGTAGCAGTTGAAGAAAAGTAAAGGAGTGAAGAATTTATGAGATTATCAAACGGGTTTGTCATTGACAAAGAGAAAACATTTGGAGAATTAAAGTTTACAGCGGTGCGTGATGTGTTCTTGCGGAATGAGGACGGGACACCGAGTACCCAGCTTAAAAAACGTATTTATGATTTGAAGTGCAGTCTGCATGGTGGAATTATCCCCGTGTCTGTACCGCCAGAAGTGACGTTAAGGGAATTTCCTTACAACGCAGCTGTGGAACTTGTCAATCCAGTAGCCGATACGGTATCAAGAAAAACCTATATGGGTGCAGACGTGGACTGGTATGTAAAGGCAGAGGATATTGTGTTGAAGAATAAAGGCAATCAAAACGCAGGCAATCCACAGAACCATACACCGCAGGGACAGCCGAAAAAATAGTATTCCTAAATAGATTTTCATTGTAGCGGATATGTGGAACTGTTATAATATGGATATGAAGAAAGCGACAAATTGAAATTGTAAGGAGAAAATATGTTAAGATTATTCAAGATTACTTGTATTTCAGCAATATGCTTTATAATGTTATCTGGGTGTTCGGCTAGACAAGAAAAAATGGAGAGGACAGAAACAAATCAATTAGAACAATCAAAAATAGAGAAAAAAGTGAGCGAGAGCAATGACGAAGAAATACTTGATTTAAGTGATGATTTTAGTGGTGTTAATGGCTGTGCAGTTTTATACAGTCCCTCAAAAAATAAGTATTCTTTGTACAATAAAGATATGGCAGAACAAGAAGTTTCCCCATATTCAACTTTTAAAATTATTTCTACGTTAATAGGGTTACACAACAATATTATCAAAGATGAAACTTCCACCTTGAACTATAATGGAACTCAATATCCAAATCCAGAATGGAACGAAAACTTGACTTTGCAAAAAGCATTTCAAACGTCTTGTATATGGTACTTTCATCAGATTATAAATAGTGTGGGGGAAGAAGAAGTCAAAAAAGAACTAAGTGAGTTGGAATATGGTAATTGTGATGTTTCAGCATGGGAAGGAAATATGATAAATCCATACAAAGAATTGAATGGTTTTTGGCTGGGTTCATCTTTGAAAATATCTCCATATGAACAGGTAGAGGTTTTATCAAGAATTTTTGAAAGTAAAAGTTTCTATGATAGTCAGAATGTCGAAATATTAAAGAAAATTATGTTAATTGAAGATGAGCAAGGGGGAAAAGTATATGGAAAAACAGGTTCTGGTACAAATGGAGAAGCATGGTTTATAGGTTTTACCGAAAAGGGACAACAAAGAGAATATTTTGCTGTATATCTTGAAGATAGTTTGCAAAAAGAACGTGTTTCAAGTACTTTTGCTAAAGAAATTGCTCTAAAAATAATAGAGTAAAGACATTTTATATTTAGATGAAAGGGGCGTATAAATGGACACAATAGGTTCATCAACAAAGCTAATGTGGTTTTTTGTTTGCATTTATTCATACCCTATCCTATTATTGATTTTTTCGGTGGCTATATGGTCTTATAATAGGTTTAAACGATTGGCTTTTATATCGTATATTACTGGTACAATTTTGACTGTGTTTATTTTACTGATTGATATTAATAATTTGGTAGCAAAATTTATAAAAGGTAATTTCATGTATAATTCATACTTATGGAATTTGTTTTTTGCAATTTTGAGTGTTATATTTATCATTATTAGCATTGGTTTTCGTCAAAAAAGCAAAAAAATTAATATATTTTCTTAAACTATCCACCAAAAACATTGATTTTAAGGCATATTTAAGGGTTTTGAACTATTGAAATACTACTAATTTACTACTGCGGATTGAGCTTTGATATATGAGATTGACCCGAATATGCGGACTTATGACAAAACACATTAGTATTGAAACAAGAAAAAATTGAATAACTCATAGACTATGGAACGCCTAAAATGACGTTCCTTTTCTATTTCCAGCCGTTCTTATTGGACGACTATTTTATTACCTAAAATGAAAGGAGTATTAGATTTATGAAAAAGATGTTAAAACGATTGTGTACGGGCTTCTTAGCTCTTGCAACTGTCGTTACTGCGTAAGCGTCAAATAAGATGGTGGATAGAAAAATAACCACTAACCCTCTATACTAAAAGGGCAGTGGTTATCGGCAACGTTCCTGTACCATGGGATCCCATGGCAGATAGTCATCCAGATATTCCGG